>Ga0209835_1000857_pt1 | contig 18507 bp, 12 predicted proteins | sample LakKivwa52mmetaG_FD_184138 | JGI IMG/M metagenome (GOLD analysis project Ga0209835, IMG submission 184138) | Anoxic lake water microbial communities from Lake Kivu, Rwanda to study Microbial Dark Matter (Phase II) - Lake Kivu water 52m metaG... | ecosystem: Environmental > Aquatic > Freshwater >...
AAGAAACCCCACTGCTGGCGCACAGCTTCGAGCGGGTGATGCCCGGGAGGGAGTATGTGTCGAGTATCCGTGACTTCTGGCGGGTGTGCAGCGGCTGCGATCTGGAAGCCCGCCGGCGCGTGGAAAAATTCCTGCATGAGGTACTCAACACCAAAGATTTCCCGCTGACAGTGATGGATCGCCCGATTGAATCGGAAACCACCAAAATCGTCGAAAACTCTTACCGCGCAACCATACTGGCATACCTGCACGAATGGAGCATCTTCGCCGAGCGCAACGGCGTTGACCTGATCAAGGTAATCAATGCCATCAAAATGCGACCGACACACAGCAACATGATTTTCCCCGGACCGGGAATTGGTGGCTACTGCCTGCCAAAAGACGGCGGACTAGGCTATTGGGCCTACCGGCACATCCTTGGTTTTGAAGACGGCGAAAGTCTTTTCAAAATAACCCCCACCGCAATTGACATCAACGATACCCGCGGTTTGCATGTGGCGCAGCTTGTCCGCGATGCTCTCAGGAATATGGCACGTTACATTGCCGGTTCGCAGGTTTTGATCTGCGGCGCAAGCTACCGCGAAGATGTGGGCGACACCCGTTACAGCGGAAGCGAAATGGTAGCCCGAAAACTCACCGAAATGGGCGCAGAGATCAGGGTGCACGATCCTTACGTTGACCATTGGTACGAGTTCGAAAACCAGGATTCCTACCCATCGGCAAAATCATCGTGGAAGCGCTTCTTCCGCAATCAGGAGCACCTCAGGGATGTGAAAGTTGAAAAGGATTTGCCCAAATCGCTCTCCTGTGTAGATGCCATTATTTTTGCTGTTCCTCATTCGGCCTACAAAAACCTGAAACCGGAAGAAATCGTCGAATGGGCGGGCGGGCCGATTGCTGTTATTGATGCTTTTGGTATGCTTCCCGACGAGAAAATCCGGAAGTATTTCGAACTGGGCTGCGAGGTGAAAGCCCTTGGCCGCGGGCACGTGCAGCGGATCAAAAAAGAGGTGAGAGGGTAAACTTCTTTTGATCAGCCTTTACTGTTATTTGTCAGCTGATTTGATCTTTTCTCTCAGTATGATTTTCGCTTGTTTAAGCGAATGCTCATTCACTTTTTAAAATCTCTTGCGGGGTATTCTTTTTTATCCCTTTTGCATCGAAGTCCTTGTCAAAGGTGATTATTGTCAAATCATATTTCTGTGCAACAGTATATTGATAGGCATCATCAAAGTCAAGGTTTAATTTCTTCATATTGTCAACAACAGTAAGTAAATCAGAAAAATCAAGAGATAACAGCTCAATTTGTGCGTTCAGGAACAAATCTTCAATGAAGTTGATCAGTAGATCAAACTTCTTAAACCTGGATAAAATCACGCCAATTGAATGCATAGCAAAATCACTGACAAAAAGCTGATCAAGAGGAACAAAGTCAAAAAACCCTGAAACAATCTCAGATTTTTCCTGATCTAAAAGTCGCTCAAGCCAAACATTCGTGTCAACCAGGTATTTTACTTTTGTCTCCAATCAAGCGCCTTTTTTTGTAAATCAATGGATGTAAACTCTACCTCTTTCAATCCTCCAGCCCAATTTTGCTGAAGTTTTCTTTGTTTACGAACTTCTGTTCTGTTGATCAGATAATCCAGGTATCGGTCTAATTCTTCAATTAAAGCAGGTGATAACAAGCCAATTTTTGTCTCGATGTTTTTGATTGCTTTCATAACACAAAGGTATTGATTCTGAATCAACCTAAACTGTATCTGTATCTGAGATATTTAAAATAAATCAGTAACTCAGGTTACAAAATCAACTCCCAAAAGGAATTGTATAATATTTAGTCAAATTTTAATTGTTTCCTTCTAACTCGTGCTTGCCAGAAATCTCAAAGAGTTGAATTTCGAATTCAGGGTGATGTCTGGCAAGCTCTAAATCGCAGGATCTGGACATCAGGGCAGGGTAATTACCTCCTTTGTCCAATTTATCTATCAACTCCTGTTGATGTTGTTCAGATCCTCAAAAGCCAGTTCAAGGCGTTTAATCATTGCAACCTGGGCTTCGCGGAGCCATTTGCGCGGATCGTAGTATTTCTTGTTGGGCTTGTCGTCGCCTTCGGGATTTCCGATTTGACCCTGCAGATAGCCTTCGTTTTTCTTGTAAAAATTCAAAACGCCTTCCCAGGTAGCCCACTGGGTATCGGTATCAATGTTCATCTTGATGACACCGTAGCTGATCCCTTCGCGGATTTCCTCCCTCGATGAACCAGAGCCACCGTGGAAAACAAAGTTTACTGGGTTGGGTGCGGTGTTGAATTTCTTCTGGATATAATCCTGCGAATTTTTCAGGATGATGGGCTGCAGTTTTACGTTGCCGGGTTTGTAAACACCGTGCACATTGCCAAAAGCAGCAGCAATAGTAAATCGTGGACTTACTTTCAACAGTTCCTCATAAGCATAAGCAACCTCCTGTGGTTGAGTATAAAGCTTCGAACTGTCAACGCCAGAGTTATCAACACCATCCTCTTCGCCACCAGTGATTCCCAGTTCGATTTCGAGCGTCATCCCGATTTTGCTCATGCGTTCGAGATATTTTTTACAGATTTCGATGTTTTCGTGCAGCGGCTCTTCCGAAAGGTCGAGCATGTGTGAGCTGAACAAAGGCTTTCCAAATTGTTTGTAAAAAGCTTCGCCGGCATCCAGCAGCCCGTCAATCCAGGGCAGCAGCTTTTTGGCTGCGTGGTCGGTGTGAAGGATCACAGCAACGCCATACATTTCGGCCACGCGGTGGATGTGCATTGCTCCTGAAACAGCTCCGGCTATTGCTGCCTGCTCGTTTTGATTGGACAATCCCTTGCCGGCATAAAAAGCGGCGCCGCCATTAGAAAACTGGATGATAACGGGGGAATTTACTTTTTTGGCTGCCTCCAGAACGGCATTCACCGAGTCGGTGCCAACAACATTCACAGCGGGCAACGCAAACTGATTTTTTCGGGCTATTTCGAACACTTTCTGAACATCATCGCCTGTAACAACACCGGGTTTCACATGATCCAATATTTTTTCTGACATACTTTCTATTTTTAAAATTAATGGCGGCAAAAATAATCAATTTTGAAGGGATTGCTTAAGCGCATCACCGTTAACAATCTCTTTTTGCCTGTTGCAAAGATTTGACACCAATTTGAAGTTTTTAGAAATCTATCTTTGCAAAAATTTTTACTACGATGAATTTTATTGACGAGTTAAAATGGCGTGGAATGATCCACGATATGACCCCCGGCCTTGATGAACAACTATCAAAAGAGATGACCACGGCGTATGTAGGTATTGATCCGACAGCCGATTCGCTGCACATCGGGCACCTGGTTTCGGTGATGATGCTAAAGCACTTCCAGGTTTGCGGCCACCGGCCAATTGTGCTCATTGGCGGCGCAACCGGAATGATAGGCGACCCTTCGGGAAAATCCAAAGAACGCAACCTGCTCGACGAGCCTACGCTGCGTCATAACCAGGAATCCATTAAAAACCAACTGGCCCACTTCCTTGATTTTGGTGAGGATAAACCCAACGGCGCGCTGATGGTAAACAACTACGACTGGATGAAGGAGTACAGCTTCCTCAATTTTATCCGCGACATTGGCAAACACATCACCGTGAATTACATGATGTCGAAGGATTCAGTCAAAACGAGGCTTAGCTCCGAATCGAAAGAGGGGATGTCGTTTACAGAGTTTTCGTACCAGCTTGTTCAGGGAACCGATTTTCTGGTTCTTTATCAGCAACATAACTGCAAGCTACAAATGGGAGGCTCGGATCAGTGGGGAAATATTGTTACCGGAACTGAGCTCATCCGGCGCAAGCTTGGCCATGAAGCACAGGCCTTTGCTATGACCTGCCCCTTAATCACCAAAGCTGACGGAGGAAAGTTCGGCAAAACTGAAGAGGGCAACGTATGGCTCGATCCTGAAAAAACTACACCGTATGCATTCTATCAGTTTTGGCTCAATACCTCCGACGACGATGCAGCCCGCTATATCAAAATATTTACGCTGCTTTCAAAAGAAGAAATTGACGGGCTGATTGAGGAGCACCTGAAAGCGCCCCATTTACGAGAGTTACAGAAAGTTCTGGCCCGTGAAGTAACCACCATGATCCATTCAAAAGAGGACTACGATGCCGCTGTGGATGCCAGCGAGATTCTTTTTGGAAAAGGAACTACCGAAACCCTCAAAAAGCTGAAAGAGAACGTTTTACTGAGCATTTTTGAAGGAGTTCCCCAAAGCAGGGTCAACCTGAGCGATATCCGTAATGGAATCCCCGTGTTGGATTTTCTCACCGATTTCACCAAAGTAGCAGCCTCCAAGCGCGAAGCCCGCGAGTTCCTGAAAAATGGCGCCATAGCCATCAACAAGGAAAAAACTGTGGAAGATTTCAATATTGACGAAAGCTGTTTAATGCAGGGAAAATACATCCTGGTGCAGCGCGGGAAGAAAAACTATTACCTGGTGATTTGCGGGTAACAGATTAACCAGATTTTTCATTATCAGCAATTTAGCAGAATCAACATGATAAAGCATTTTTAAATATGGAAAAAAAGTGGATGTGTCTGATTGTTTCTGCTTCCCTTTTAATTTCGGCCGGTTGCCGCTCAAATAACCAGCCCACTGACATCAGCCCGAATGATGTTTTGCCAACAGCTTTACAGGTAAATTATCAGCAAATGGAGTTGATTGGTTTTCTTCATTTTTCGATCAACACATTTACTGACAGGGAGTGGGGATATGGCGATGAAGATCCGATGGTTTTCAATCCTACCGCTTTGGATGTGGAACAATGGGTAACCACGGCCAAATCAGCCGGTTTCGGCGAGCTCATCCTTACAGCAAAGCATCATGATGGCTTTTGTTTGTGGCCAAGCAGTTTCACAGAACATTCGATTAAGAAGAGCAACTACAAAAATGGAGAAGGTGATATCGTGCGAGAGTTCGTTGATGCATGTAAAAAACACGGAATAAAGGCCGGACTGTATTTGTCGCCCTGGGACAGGAACCATAAAGATTACGGTACACCGGAATATATTGACTACTATCGCAATCAGTTAACCGAACTGCTCACCCAATACGGTGAAATCAACGAAATCTGGTTTGATGGCGCCAACGGGGGTGATGGCTATTACGGTGGCGCAAGGGAGATCAGGAAAATTGACCGAAACACCTACTACGACTGGGACAGCACTTTTGCACTGGTGAAAAAACGACAGCCCGACATCCAGATATTTTCCGATGCCGGGCCGGATATACGCTGGGTAGGCAATGAGGCCGGATTCGCTGGAGAAACCTTCTGGTCAACCATCAACAAGGGAAAATTGGTTATCGGCAATTCTGACACTGAGTACCTTAACACCGGTGAAATGAACGGAACTCATTGGATAACAGGGCAATGTGATGTTTCCATCAGGCCAGGATGGTTTTATCATCCCTCAGAAGATAGCCTGGTAAAATCTGCGCAGGAACTGGTGGATATTTATTACAAATCCGTAGGCAGGAACGCTGTTTTGTTGCTTAATCTCCCTCCTGACCGCCGGGGTTTGATCCATGAAAATGAAGTACAAAACCTTTTGGAATTCAAACAAATTATCGCCGAAACATTTGCCAGGAATCTTGCCCCGGAAGCCAAAGCCACAGCCAGCAACATCCGAATGAACCAAAGGAACTTTTTGCCTGTAAATGTTTTGGACAATAATCTGACAACCTACTGGGCAACAGATGATTCAGTTTTACCGGCTGAATTAACCCTGAGTTTTGACGAACCAATCCTGTTCGACAGGATTATGATTCGGGAGCCTATCCATTTGGGACAGAGGATTGCCGGCTTCCGAATTGAAGTGAAGGAGCAAAATGAATGGCATTCAATTTTTGAAGGGACCACCATCGGTTACAAAAGGCTGATCAGAATTGACCCGGTTACAACTTCAGAAGTAAAACTGACTATACTCGAAGCCAATAACACCGTGGCTATTTCAGAATTTGGCCTTTTTTTGTCGTCAGTAAAAGAACGCAATGATTACTGAAATTTCCTGATTAACGGCTAAATCCGTTAGAAAGAAATTATCGGTATGGAGGCCTTCTTCCAAAATCCGGTTAAGAAATTATCCTGCCAGCATCAATCCTGTTGCTCTCATGCACATCCAGCACGGCTCTGCCCGAGGGGTCAATATTGTTCCGGAACTTCACATCCCACGCCAAGGCTTCAGGTGTGCTGCATGCCACCGAAGGCACTGAAGGCACGCAGGCTGCTGCTTCGTGCGATGGAAAATGCTCGCTGAAAATTTCGCGGTACATATATTCTTCCTTCGACATTGGCGGATTGACAGGGAAACGGTAAGCAGCACTTTTCATCTGCTCATCCGTAACCCGTTCAGCAGCAAGCTGTTTCAAGGTGTCAATCCATCCGTACCCCACCCCATCCGAAAACTGCTCTTTCTGCCTCCAGGCAACGCTTTCGGGTAAATAATCCTCAAAAGCTTTCCTTAGAACCCACTTTTCAATCCGTCCATTGCGCGAAAGTTTGTCCTGCGGATTAAGTCGCATGGCAACATCCAGAAATTCCTTGTCCAGAAAAGGAACCCTGCCTTCAACACCCCAGGCAGCCAGCGATTTATTGGCGCGCAGACAATCGTAAAGATGGAGTTTGCTCAGTTTTCTAACGGTCTCTTCGTGAAAAGCTTTGGCATCCGGCGCTTTGTGAAAATAGAGGTAACCGCCGAAAATCTCGTCAGCTCCTTCGCCGGTCAGAACCATTTTAATTCCCATTGATTTGATAACCCTGGCCATCAGGTACATGGGTGTGGAAGCACGAACCGTAGTCACATCATAGGTTTCGAGATGGTAAATCACATCATGAATAGCATCCAATCCTTCCTGAATAGTGTATTTGATTTCATGATGAACCGACCCGATGTGTTCGGCTACTTTTCGCGAAACCGCAACATCCGGTGAGCCTTCCAGACCAATAACAAAGGAGTGAAGTTGCGGCCACCAGGCCTCCTGTGTGTCGCCGCTTTCGATACGGCGTGCAGCATATTTTTTGGCAATAGCCGAAATGATGGATGAATCGAGACCTCCGGAAAGCAGCACGCCATAAGGTACATCCGACATCAATTGCCGGTGCACGGCATCTTCGAGCGCTTTTTTCAAAGCAGGAATGTCGGTGGGATTATCTTTCACGTTGTCAAAATCCATCCATTCGCGCTGATACCAACGCTGCGGCTGATCGAATTCCCGTGTAAGATAATGTCCGGCCGGAAACTCTCTGATGATCGTGCAATGACCCTCCAAAGCTTTTAATTCGGAGCTCACGAAAAACTGACCAAATTTATCCCAGCCCATGTACAGCGGGATGATACCGATATGGTCACGGGCTATCAGGTAATTATCGGTTTCTTTATCGTACAGCGCAAAGGCAAAAATCCCGTTCATCTCTTCCAGAAAATCTGCGCCCTTCTCGCGATAAAGTGCCAGGATGACCTCGCAATCCGACTGGGTCAGAAATTCATAGTTATTGCCAATCCTCCTGCGGATGTCCATGTGATTATAAATCTCGCCGTTCACCGAAAGGACAAGGTTTTTATCCTTACTCAGCAGTGGCTGGCCGCCTGAGCTGGGATCAACAATCGAAAGCCGCTCATGCGCCAGGATTGCCCTTTCACAGCTGTATAATCCGCTCCAGTCGGGCCCGCGATGACGCACTTTCTTCGACATCCCGAGCAATTGAGTCCGTAATATTTCAGCAGGTTGTTTTATATCGAAAACACATACAATTCCGCACATAGTATTTAATGATTTGAATATGAGTAATTTAGTTACATAATGATTTCACCGTCGGGTAATCCACGGAATAACAAATAAATGGAAAGGAAGTTTCGGATGTCTATGCAAGTTTGGTTAAGAGTGGACGGAATCAGGGCTTTTTCTTTTCCCCGCGCTGTTCTTCCCAGAGTTTGTTGAATGATTTTGGAGCAAAAACCGGCAGTGTGCGGCGTGGCCCCCAGGCCTTTTTGAGAAATATTTTCAATGCAATGTTTTTCATCTTACCGCCGCTAAAATCCATCATTTTGCGCTTTTTCAGAATCTTTTTAGCCCATTTTTGCATAGATCTTTCTGAAGCTGCAGCATATCCGAGTTTAACCGATTCCTGACGATTAGCCAGCAGTAACTCATGCAAATTGATTTTTACGGGACACACCTCAGTGCATTTTCCGCACAACGATGAGGCAAAGCTCAGATGCTTGTACTCCTTCATCCCTTGCAGGTGAGGAGTAATTACAGCGCCAATCGGCCCAGTGTAAGTTGTATTATAGGTATAGCCGCCGATATTTTTGTAAACCGGGCAGGCATTAAGGCAGGCGCCGCATCGTATGCAGGAAAGCGAACGGCGTTGTTCTTTATGGCGAAGCAATTCAGTACGGCCGTTATTCAGCAAAACAAGGTACATCTCCAAAGGACCATCTATTTCGCCGTTTTGCCTCGGCCCGGAAATTATCGAGTTGTAAACCGTCATATTCTGACCCGTTCCGTGCGTTGCCAGCAAAGGCCAGAACAGGTCAAGATCGCGTATTGACGGGATAATTTTTTCGATCCCGGCAACGGCAATATGTATCTTTGGCAACGAGTAGGTGAGTACTCCATTTCCTTCGTTTTCGGTCAATGCTACCGATCCGGTGTCGGCAATCAGAAAGTTGGCGCCGGTAATTCCGGCGTCAGCAGTTATAAATTTCTCCTTCAATTTTTCCCTTACAAAACTTGTAATCTGCTCAGGAGTGCTGTTTTGGGGAATTCCGAATTTTTCACTGAACAGTTCGGCTACCTCCTCTTTCGATTTATGCATGGCCGGAGTAACGATGTGGTAAGGTTTCTCGTTGGCTATCTGCACAATGTACTCGCCCAGGTCGGTTTCCACCGATTCAATGCCCGCCTTTTCGAGTGCGTGGTTGAGTTCCAGCTCTTCGGTAATCATTGACTTGGATTTCACCACCAGCTTCACGGCATACTTCTGCAAAACATTCACAATCTCCTTCACTGCATCCTCTGCAGTCGGCGCCCAGATGATGTGGCCGCCGTTACGCTCAAAATTGGTTTCAAATTCGTTGAGGTATTTATCAAGATTTTCCAGCACCTTATGTTTGATGTAAGCAGCGCGGTTTTTGGCCAATTCAAGATCCCGGTACTGGCGCTTACCGTTGATCACGGCGGCATCATATTTTCCGATGTTGAAGTTGATCTTCTTCCGGTGATTTTTATCAAAAGCAACCCGCTCCGAGTCTTTCAAAAACTTTTTGTAAAGCTCTGACATCGTATTGATTTTTAATGGATTAACTGAGATATTTTTTTTACTCTCAACTCATGCCGTCCTCCTTCAAACGGGGTGGATAAGAAAATCCTCACACACTCGGCAGCCTCATCAAAATCAATGAATCTACCCGGAAGGGCAATGATGTTAGCGTTGTTATGCATTCTCGAAAGCCTTGCCTGCTCGATGCTCCAGCACAGCGCCGAACGAACGTGAGGATATTTGTTGGCAGTCATATTGGCGCCTTGTCCGCTTCCACAAATTATAATTCCCATTTCACCTTCGTGCTTTTCGACCCAGGAGGCCACCGGATGGATAAAATCCGGATAATCCACACTCGATTCGCTGTGCGTTCCGACATCATTAAAATGGAAGCCCTCACCGGTCAGAATTTTGACAAGATGCTGCTTAAGCGCAAAACCTGCATGATCGCTTCCTATGGGTACAACCTTTTGCTCTGGCGACATTTGCTATGTTGTTGATAAAATTTTGGTCAAAAGTAAAGATAAAATCCAAAGTTGAGCATTCACCTAAAAATCAAAATCCATGAAGCAAATCTTCTAAACCTTTTATTGCTAATGCTTTAAAACGAGGATAACGACCTCTAACTCGCTGATGCCAAAAATCTGCGATAATTTTCAATTAATTACCTGTAATCAGAAAATCAATGGGTTGGACTTTTCAACAGATAGCACTTCGATGTTGTTAATAGCGAAATGATGGCGGAGGATAATTTTGGACGCTATTAACAATTTTGGTGTTTTTTGCCTGTTTGAAGAAAGTTATTGCTGATTTTTACCAATTTTCAGGTTTGAAATCAACCAAAATTTACCCTAACCAGGCAACAATTTTATCATTCAGCAACTATCCCGGCGGGCTGTTAATATGTTGATAACTTTGCCGGCAATATTGAATTTCAACGTTTTGTAATTAGCAGTCTGTTATTTTTGCCTTAATAACTATTGAAAAATGACTTTACCAAACTTTTTAGCGTTAAGTTATCCACGTTATCAACAGGCTATTATTAAAAACAATCTTTTATATAAAAATTAAATAATAATATGACTCAGGAGGAATTAAAGAACCGGGAGATGAGCGACGAAACGCTGATCGAAAAAATTGGGCGACTCAGGAAAGAAAAGAACGCTGTGCTGCTGGCGCATTATTATGTGGATGCGAAAATTCAGGACATTGCCGACTATGTGGGCGACAGTTTGGGACTTGCGCAAAAAGCCGCGACCACCAAAGCCGACATGATCGTTTTTTCAGGCGTGCATTTCATGGCTGAGACGGCAAAGATATTATGTCCCGACAAAACGGTAGTGCTTCCTGATATGATGGCCGGATGCTCGCTGGCCGATTCCTGCCCGCCGGACGAATTTGCGAAGTTTAAGCAGAAATACCCTGATCATATCGTCATCTCCTACATCAATTGCACTGCAGCCATCAAAACCATGTCGGATGTGATCTGCACCTCAGGCAATGCAGTGCAACTGGTAGAATCGTTCCCTAAAGATCAGAAAATCATCTTTGCGCCGGACAAAAACCTGGGAGGATACATCAACCGCGTTACCGGCCGCAATATGGTGTTGTGGGATGGAACCTGCGAAGTTCACGACATTCTCACTACCGAATCAATCATAAAGATGAAAATCGAAAATCCGGATGCCAAACTGATAGCCCACCCCGAATGCCAGGCGCCGGTGCTTGAACTGGCAGATTTTGTTGGTTCCACCACTGCCATGCTGAAGTTTACGCAGAAAGATCACGCCAGAAAATACATCGTAGCCACCGAAAGCGGCATACTGCACCAGATGAAAAAAGATTCGCCCGGAAAAGAGTTCCTTATTGTGGCCAAAGACGAAACATGCGCCTGCAACGACTGCCCCTACATGAAGATGAACACCCTGCAGAAACTCTACCTTTGCATGAAAAACGAACACCCTCAGATTCACCTCTCGGATGATGTGATTGAAAAAGGCCGCCTACCCATCGAAAGGATGCTGGAAATATCGAGGAAGCTGGGGTTGGTGTGATGGTTCGAAGGCAAACGATCGAAAAAAATCAGGAAAATTTTTATAATTTTGACCCTGATTATTTGATCTTAATTCACCAATCGAACTATTATGAAAAACTATTTACTTCTTTTCGTGGCAGTTATCATTTTTATGCCATCTGGGTTATTCACGTCCGTAAAGGCTCAAACCATTACTAATAGTGGTATTTCCAACCAAATTGAACTGTTGGCGGGGAGCCCGATGGAGCAGCAAAATGTGGGCACAGCACTTCACTTTTTTGATCACCCTCAGGCGGTCGTTCGTTTTGCCGAAGCAGCAATCAACAATATTCTAAAAAACCCTGGTGAAGTATTTCCGGGGGATGAGATCAGCATTGAATTGTTCGATAATGTTAATTATACTGCTGTGGTTCAATCTGTTAACCAGAACATTAATAGCACCTTCACAGTAACCGGCAAAATAGTCGGGTTTGACTTTGGATACCTGATTATGACCACAACGGGCAACCGCAGCCTTGCGAATATCAGCCTGCCCGAAACAGGGCAATACTTCCAGATCATCAGCGACCCGGTTACACTGGAGCACTATATTTTGGAACTGAACAGAGAGAGTATGAACATGATGCAGAACAGTCCTCCCCTATTGTCCGGCAGTTTAACCGATGAAGAACTTTTAGAACAGATGCAGATCATCGAAAAGGTGAACGATCGCAGCAACGGACCGGAAGACCCTGCAAACATTGACCTGATGATTGTTTACACCCCTGCAGCGCAAAATTGGGCTAATTCCAGTGGCGGAGGTATTGCCAACGTGATTGCGCAGGCAGTAGCAAAGGCTCAACTGGTGATGTCGAACAGTCAGACCATAATCACCGTAACATTGGTTCATTCGTCACTGGTCAGCTACACCGAGAGCGGCAATTCGGGTACTGATCTGCAAAATTTCACCTTTACCAACGGCGTAATGGACGAGGTACAGACATGGCGTAACACATATGGCGCTGACCTGAGTGTGATTTTCACCCTCACGGATGATACTGGAGGATTGGGCTGGCTACTGACGAACAGATTTGGCTCGGCTGCCTATGGATTTTCCTTAACACGCGTGCAACAGGCAGGGTGGACTAACACCACTATTCACGAAATAGGGCATAACATGGGCGCACATCACCACAAGCAACAACTCGTGCAGCCCGGACCCACTGTGTGGGGAAACTGGTCACAGAACACCTGGTCGGCCGGATGGCGATGGACAGGGACAAACAATGCTAAATTCTGTTCGGTTATGACCTATGAAAGTGGCATCTACTTCCCCGATGGGGTGACACATACCCAGGTGCCTTATTTTTCAAATCCTCTGGTAAACTACCAGGGAGTAGCTACCGGACACGCTGCAGATGGGGATAATGCACGCACGCTTAAAGAGGTAAAACATTATGTGGCTGCCTACCGCATCGGAACGATCATTCCCGTAATTAATATTTCGCCGCAAACCCTTGTTGAAACCCACGTTACACCGGTATATTTTACCACGCAAACACTCACAGTAACCAATTCGGGAACCGGTCAATTGAATTTTAACATAAGCATTCCGGCAAAGTCTGTCAAATTAACTGTTCCTGAGGATATTCAGCATGTTATGGATTTTACCCCAATAGCTGATCCTGATGCCGATCTTTCTGAAAAAGAGCAGCACCCTACCGCCACTCCATTCTTGATGGAAAACCAGGTGGTTAGGTGGGACAATGGAACAAACTCCAGTTCTATCGGTCGCACCGGCGGGGGAACATTTTATGTGGCAGCCTATTTCCCCTCCTCAGTGATGAGTCAACATGCAGGATTTAAGCTGCGCCAGGTTGAAATTTTTATTTCTGACATTTACACTTCACTTACGCTGAACATATATGGGCAGGGAACTTCAGCTTCACCCGGTCCGCTGCTGCACACCCAGGCTGTAACGGCAGAACCCAATTCATGGAACTTAATATCTCTCAATAGTCCGGTGGTTTTGAGCGGTCAGGATTTATGGATCAGCTATGCTGTAACCCATGCAAGTAGCAGATATCCAGCCGGAAACGATTCAGGACCTGCTGTTGCCGGGTTTGGCGATATGCTTTCTTTCAATGGTATTAGCTGGCAATCAGCGGCCAACAATTATAATATACAGCGAAACTGGAATATTGCCGGACATTTGAGCGATGCCTGGCTGAGCGTTTCACCTGGAAGTGGTACCGTGAATTCCGGCGAGTCAATGCAGGTTACGGTTACTTTCGATTCCTATGGATTGCCAACCGGAACTTATACCAGTAATCTGGTTTTCACCAGCAACGCTACTGGCAGCCCTCACAGCATCCCAGTTACACTTAATGTTGTTACGCCGGAAATGCCCTCACTAACTACAGTTGCAATTAGCGGTATAACAAACAATTCGGCTGTGTCGGGCGGGAACATAACAAGTCAGGGATCAGCTCCAGTGACCGCTCGCGGCGTGGTGTGGAGTACATCCCCACTTCCAACTATACAGAGCAACATGGGATTGACCACAGACGGCGCTGGAACCGGCGCTTTCTCGAGCAACATCATCGGCCTGATGCCCGAAACTAACTATTACCTCCGGGCTTATGCTACCAACAGTGTCGGCACGGCTTACGGCGACCAGTTGAGTTTTGCAACACTCGCAGTACATATCGTATCGCTTCCCACAGGCTGGAGCAGCATATCATCCCACCTCATCCCATTTGACTCAAACATCCAAAATCTTTTTGAGCCAGTGGTTGAAGATCTTATTATTCTTCAAAATGAAACTGGATTCTACTGGCCTGCTGAAAATATGAATACGTTGATCAACTGGAACAGGCTCAATGGGTACAGCATAAAAATGGAAAATGCAACTGTATTCTCATTCATTGGGTCAAAATCAACAAATAAATCGCTTCCGCTTACAACAGGATGGAATTTAATCCCAGTTTTATCCGAAAGCCCTGCTGATGTTGTTTCATTGTTTGCCGGCAAAAACCTGGTCATTGTAAAAGAAGTTGCCGGTTGGAAACTCTACTGGCCGGCAATGAACATCAATACTCTCGGAACCCTGAAACCCGGATCAGCCTATTATGTGTTGATGGGAAGCAGCACGGTCATAATCTTTCCCTGATGAGTGGGTTTTCTGACTAGCCAGACTATGGTTTTTTTAAGCAATTTTGGAGAAGTTGTATCTTCTGGCTGATGGCGTTAACTGTATTAGGCTGAACTTATTTATGGCCATTCAAACCATCATGACCAAAACGTTCATCAACTTGTACAATTTTGATAAGATTTCGGGAAAATCTAACCTTAAATAAAGGCTCGTTTACGCAGGTGATGAGCAACCGGAGCTTAACATTGGCATTGTTAGGCGCTTAACTTACAAAACTAACCAACAAGTTGGTAGTTTGAATCTGATGATGAAATGGGGTTCCCGAATCGCTGCGCTTTCGGGATTTCCCCGAAGAGTAGGGGCAGGCGCTTCGCTCAAATTGGGTTAATGGGTAATTGGGGTGTGATACTACCGACTGCCAACTGCCGACTTTTTGAATTCTGGTTATTCCCCAAAAGGGCTTTTCTCATATGGGAGAAACTTAGCTCCTTGATAGACATTGATGTCAGGTAAAATGAGCCCGCTCTGTTGGGTTCTGCTTGCAGGGTATTTTTCTCGAAATTTCATCCTCCAATTTCAAAAACATTATTTTTGAAAATTAAAGGGGGGAGTTTCTATGCGCACTTTTAAGTCAAGGTTTTTCTTTCTGGCAGTTTTATGCTCGTTTTTAGCTTTGCATGTTATGGCACAAAAAGCGGAGATAGAGCGTTTGTTGGTTGTTGCCGACACAGCAACAGGAAGGGAAAAGGTTCGTGCACTTACCGAATTGAGTATGAGCTACCTGTCTGTTGACCCTGAAAAGGGAGTTACCAGCGCAAAACAGGCGCTGCAACTGGCCAATGAATCGGATTGGAATGATGCCAGGGCAAAAATTTACAACAACATGGGAGCAAATTATATATTTCTAAGCCAGTATGATTCGGCCAGGAATTCTTTTGGTAAAGCTTTGTATTATGCTGGCGTTTTTCATGATACGCTTGAAATGGCAACCGGGTACAACCGACTGGGCGTATTGTTTGAAAAAACAGCATTGTTTGACTCTGCGCTGATCGTCTTTAATAAGTCACTTGCATTATACACCAAATTGGAAAACTTTGAGAGAATGGGTGTGATTAGCGAAAACATCGGAAATATCCATCTTCATAAAGGCGAACTGAAATCAGCTATTACCAGTCTGCTGAATGCAAAGAGTTTCTACGAAAAGACAAACAGCTCAGGCAAACTTACAGGAGTCTATCTAAAACTCGGAAGGGTTTTTGCCGAATCGGCTGATTATGAATCTTCGTTAAAATGGTATGACAAAGGCTATGAAGAAGCTCTGTCATCAGGCGATTTAAACAATGCTGCTATAGCGCTAAATGCTACAGGAATACTATTTGAAAAACAGCAAAGAGACAATGAAGCGCTTTTAAAGTATAATGAAGCTCTGAAGATAGCCTTAAATGTGAACAATATGCTCACAATACAGGCTATCTATGGAAATATGGGAAATGTTTATAATAAAATGGGAGACTATATCGAAGCGCTCAAATATCACCAAAAAGGAAAGGAAATTGCCTTACAGATGAATTGGCCGCTTTTGGCAGCTCAGAAAGACGTAGGAATCGGGCTGGCATATAAAGGACTAAATGATTATCACAATGCACGGAAACATTATGAAGAAGCGCTGCCGGTAATGTTAAGTTCCGGTTCCAATTCTAATCTGCTGTCTGTTTACGAAAATCTGATAACCATAAATACTCTCCTGCTGGATTACAAAAAAGCGGTTGAGTATTATGACGCCCTGATGTCACTCAAAGACACCCTCAACAAGACAGAGCTAAATACTGCCCTTGATTCGTTAAAAATTCAGTTTAAAACAGAGCAAACCCTGCATGAAAACCTCTTGCTGTCGCAGCAGAATATCATTAAGGATCAAACCATTGCCAACCATCGTCTGGCGCTTTTATTTGCCATTTTGTTTACTATTCTGCTCATAACACTGGCGGTGATAATTTTTAGAAGCAGGATTAAAATTAAAAATGCGAACTGGACACTGGAAGAAAAAAACAAAGAAATTTCTCGACAGGCTGACGAACTCAGGGAGATCAATCATAAATTGAATGAATTGTCAGAATTTAAAGACTCCATGAATTCATTTCTTGCCCATGATCTAAAAAACCCACTGAACGCCATCATAAATTACAATCCGGCAAACAGGGCTAATGATGGCAGCGAGATAAAGCAGATTGGGCTTAACATGCTGAATATTGTATCGAACATGCTCGACATCAGCCGGCATGATAACAAGGCCATCCGATATGAACAGGAACATACGTCTTTAACAACTATCATCAATAGCGCCTTTCACGAGGTACATTACCTGGCTTCATCACGCAGCATCAGGTTGAAATTGGATTATGCCGCCGATATTTTTGTTCATGTGGATCAGGAGGCAGTGAAGCGCGTTTTTGTCAACCTGTTTACCAATGCCATTAAATATTCCCGAAATGGCTCGGAGGTCAGAATAAATGCAGAGCCTGCTGATGAAGACTTTGTATTGATCAAGGTAATTGATCAGGGCGCCGGAATAGATGAAAATTTACTTCCCTTCGTTTTTGACAAGTTCGTCCGCGACCCGAAACGAAATAAGTGCATTTCGGCATCCAGCGGTATTGGGCTAACTTACTGCAAGATGGCTGTGGAGTTGCATGGCGGAACAATTGGAGTGGAGTCAAGCATTGGAAAAGGGTCATGTTTTTGGTTCACGCTCCCGGTTTCAATAAAACAGATTGAAATACAGGAAAATATTCCCACTCTCGCAACGGTTGAAACGGAGGGATTGGATGATTTTCATTTATCAGATAAAGACAAAATTATTTTGCAACCCGTGTGTGAAAACCTGCGGAAGATCAAGGTTTATCAGATCACAGATGTGAGGGAAAAAATCATAATGCTCAAAGATGAATCTCCCGGTATCAAAAAGTGGAAACAGCTTGTTAATCAGGCGCTGAATCAATGCAATGAAACGAAATACGACGAATTAATCAACATAAACTGATATGTTTGCTTACAAGGTGCTGATAGTTGACGATGAACATGAGAACATTAAAACCATTGCAGAGATGCTCGAAAAGGAGCATCCGGAGTATCGTCTTTACCAGGCAACCAACGGACAGACAGCGATGGAAATTGCAAAATATCACAAAACCGACCTGGTCATTTCGGATTGGCAGATGCCCGGTATGAGTGGAATTGAGTTTACAAAAGCGCTGAAATCCGACCCCGACACGAAACACATTCCGGTAATCATAGTCACCGGAGTGATGCTAACCCCTGCCGACCTTGAAATAGCCCTTGCGGCAGGCGCTCACGATTACATGCGCAAACCTGTGGACGCCGTGGAACTTTCGGCGCGCACTCATTCGGCGCTTAGGATTGTATCCATGCATAAGCAGGATATTAAAAACAAAAACAAGGAGCTGGATGAAAAAACCCTGCTTCTGATCAAAAACAACCAGTTCAACATCAACCTGGAAAAGAAGCTAAGCAACCTTGCAGCGTCCGAAAACCTCTCTGCCGAAGCAAAAAGCGACTTACAGGAGATCATCAACACCTTGAACGAAAAACTGAACGAAGACAACTGGCAGCAGTTCGAACTGGCTTTTCACAACGTCTATCCCGGGTTCAGCAACAGCCTCCTTTCACGCTTTCCCGAGCTTACTCCGGGAGAACTCAAGCACTCCATTCTCATCAGTTTGGGATTGAACATAAAGGATATGGCCTCAGTCCTCAACCAGCACCCGGATAGCATAAAGGTTACCCGCAGCCGCATCCGCCGCAAACTTGGCATAAGCAACGAAACCAATTTGCAGTCGTTCCTGATGATGATCTGATCGGCCTGACCTGACATCCCCTCTCGCCGCTTCCTGAGTCTGTGTCGGGCAAGCATTCCTCCCCGCCTTTTCATTCTTCAAAGTCGGGCAGGCATCCCTCCATCCCTCCATCCCTCCATCCCTCCATTCCTCCATCAC
>Ga0209835_1000858_pt1 | contig 18497 bp, 14 predicted proteins | sample LakKivwa52mmetaG_FD_184138 | JGI IMG/M metagenome (GOLD analysis project Ga0209835, IMG submission 184138) | Anoxic lake water microbial communities from Lake Kivu, Rwanda to study Microbial Dark Matter (Phase II) - Lake Kivu water 52m metaG... | ecosystem: Environmental > Aquatic > Freshwater >...
AGGTTCTACGGTAGGTGTGCTAATGAGGCTTTGAGTCTCTCTCATCGGATATCCTCCTCCTTCTTAGGGATAACCGATGATAACCCGCCTCACTGCTGGACTTCATGCAGGCTTACCGAAAGGACACAATCTTTACGAGGTGGCTTTTGAGGTCAGTTTAAGGAACCACAAAAAGGAGGATATCAGGGTCTTAGTGGAAGAGCCGATCCCCGGTGACTGGGAGATGCTCTCAAACACCCACTCTTATGAAAAATTAAGTTCCAACTTGATCCGGTTTGAAGTGCCTGTTGCCAAGGACAAAGAAGTGAAAGTGAAATACAGGATTCGGTTCAAATATTAAAAACCGTATCAATTTAACGGCATCACGATACTGAAAAAATGGGTTTGAGGATCAAAATACTTCAGCAACCCCTCCGCATATGCCCGGGTTGATGATCCGGTCCGGCTGCCACAGGTCGATTGCAAACTGGCAGGCAGCCGCGGACCTGGTTTTTGTATCTCCGCTCTGGTAGAAAATTCCTTCGTGACCATTGAAAGGTTGTTCAAAATACTGGCCGAAGGGTTGGAGACGTAGCCTCTCCGCCCTGATTCCAAGGTTCTCGATCATGCTATTCCATTCATGTGTTGAACATATCTGCAAAGCGATTCTCATGGTTACTATGGTCCTTGAAGGGATTTTCCTATTCCATTATCTATTGAAGGACGCATTGGGTTTCGCCGGCGAAATTTGGGGTATTTTTTCAAAAAATAGGGTCGTCTCCTTTATTCAAATGGGCCAACACCCCTCAAAAAGATTGTCTCGTCTCAGGTGCCTTTTAAATGGGTGACCCCAATTCTTTTTCCATGACCCATTATATGTTTTTAGTCAGGCATCAACTCCGGTTTTCATAATACCCTGAGCCATGACTTGGATATCAGTCACAACTCCATTTGATTTGAATTGGTTTGCAGCTTCAAAACTAAAATTGAAGACAACCTTTGTCAGGAAGTTCTTTATCTCAAGTAGATCATCAACAGTGCCGATTGAAAAAACATCATTATGGACGATGGCGTGCCTCTTCTTATAAATATCCCCCAAGTGCTTATCATCAAGCCCTGCAAACCTCTTTTGAGCCTCAGGATTCAACATCGCCCAGGAAAAGAGTTGTTCTTTTTTCAACCCAAGCTTATACAAAGTATCCAGCTTCTCATCAATTCCTTGTCTATTGAAATGATCGAGGAACTTCCGTTTAAAGTCCTCCATGACTTCAGCATAATCCCTAAAACCAAGGAACTGCTCAAAGGTTATGTTTTTGTAGGGAGAAATGCTTAAAAGTGTTCTTGGATTCGCATCGAAAATGGTTTTTAGCATTTGGTCAAGAAATACCTCCACAATTGTGCAGAGCATGACCAGGGACATATTCAGGACAATCAAGCCGGACTTATCGAATTTCCGTGAGAAAGACTCCTCCATCTGCTTCTCAAATTTCCTCGCTATTTCCTCTGGAGGCTTCTTCTCATAGAGCCTCTCATCCCTGACAAGCTCTGGCACTCCATCCATCCACCTTCTGAGAGCCTCTTGCTTGACTTCTTTGTGCTCTAATCCGCTCAATGAATGGTCGATAAATAAAGAAACGTCACTGAGTTTGCTCACAAATTCAAAACATTTAATCACATGCATAGATTGCCCCAAAGAGCTAATGGATTCTATTTTATGGTTATTTTATTGTAATAAGCGAAAACTACCCCTCAATTTCGCTTCAATACCTGCTTTTTGAAGCTCATCAACAATCGCTTTTGCCTTTGAATACTCGGCCGCTTTTGAAGCAAAACCCTCGCCAGGCTGGGATGGCTCGATATCAAGTATATCAGGGTCTTCCCATGTTTTTATCCATGAGTGTTGCTGAGCCAGGAATCTGAGATATTTCCACACCTTCTTCTGGCGTCTTGGGATTCGTGCATAATGATTTGCATCAAAGTGAATAGATTCCGGCGGATTCCTTCTGAGTTCCTCGTGTATGTTGTCAATTTCCTTACGAATTTGCACGAAAAACGCAAGCAGCTGCTCCATCCTCGATTCATCAGATCCGAAACGGGGCATCTGTTCTCCCACATCATTCATATTCGTCACAGATCACCCCATTCCCATGGCCATGATGGCGGCTTTGGTTGGTGTATCGTAGAACTGCCACTGGATGGCTGTGAGGATAACGTCTGGGACCTCTGCGAGGTCGCGTTTGTTTTCACTGGGGATCAGGATCCTCTTCGCCCCGGACTCAACTGCCAACTGCATTCTTTCGGGTAGGGCGTTCACTTTGAGAAGCATACCCTGGACACTCATCTCTCCGAGAACTACTGTCCGATCCAGAACCGGTTTATCCAGAATGGTTGACACCATTGAGATGAAAAAGGCGACTGCTGTCTCTGCCCCTTCCTTGGACTGGTTCAGATTGATCGCTTGAATGTTGAAATCGTAACCTTTGAGGTCGTAGTCGATCCCCAGATTCTTGAGGTTAGCTTTCAGATAGGCGTCAGCCGTCTTGATAGCCTCCTTCATTTTACTCGAAAGGTTCCCCAGGGGAATGATCCTGCCCGAGCCCCGGTTCATTTGCGTCTGGAGCAAGAACAGGGCAAGGCGATTATCTTCGAGATCCGTCCCGATGGTGTAAACACTTCCGGGTGGAAGCGATCCCTCGGCAATGATTGTCCCGCCCCCCATCTCCGGTACGGGGACAAAGGTCTCCTGGCCCGATTCCTTGTCAATATACGAAAAGCTCGTGTCCCAATACTCAAATCCACCCATCTTCTTCAACTGCTCCTTGACCCGTCGGCGCATCTCCATCGCGTAGGCAAGGTATTGTTCAACCTCCTCGCGGGTAGCTTTACTGTCAGGGTGGAGGAGCTTGATGAGACCCGAAACGGTCTTTCGGACGGCCTTCTGGTCACGACCACCGAGATGCCTCCCGAAACGAAAGTTCCGCTCTGCGTAGTCGGCGTAACTATGTTTCCTCAGTTCACGAAAGACCTCCGCAAGATAATCCGTAACAAGCCCAAAATGATCAGTATACGCTGAGTCCGAAGTCTTTTGGAATTCCCATCCGGGGATATAGGCGTGGATGCGGTCGAAAAAGGCTGTATCCATCTCCTCAGGCATCGGATAGAAGAGATTTGAAGTCCGGACAATTGTTTCGATGTCGCCATCGATGTTCCCGACAAAAACGATTGACCCCTCCGCGTTGATGATGTCCCGCCCCCGACTGAAGGCGCCATCCTCCATATACCCTTTCATGATGTTGAGACCGTTCTTGTCGGTGAAATGGACACCTGCCGCTTCATCAAAGGCAACTACATCCCAAAGGGCCACAAGACCGCGTTGTCCGGTGCTCAAATTCACGAACATCTGAGCCGTCGTCGTCTGGCCGCCGGAAATGAGATGGCAGTACGGGCTGATCTGCTGGTAGACAAAACTTTTACCTGTTCCGCGTGGACCGAGTTCCACGGCGTTGAAATTTTTCTCGATGAGTGGAACAAGTCTAAGAATATAGTGGAGCTTACGCCGCTGCGTATAGTGGGGATGGTTCGGTTCATATCCGACGGATCGCATTAGGAGGTCAAGCCACTGATCGCGAGTGAAGCGTTTACGAGCTTCGATAAAGGTCTCAATGTTCCGACTCGAAAGCTGAATGGGCCGTATCGTATCCACGAAGAAAGGCCGGTTCTGGCCTTTGAATACATAGGAGTCATCATAACGCAAGGTGATCTCTGCCCAGATTCCTCCAAGGAGAAGTCGGTCATGCTCCCGAACCAGGCTGTCGTCTATATTCACATAATCCAGGTCAAGATTGGAAAGCCGCGCCCAGTATTTATCGTGGGTTTCAACGAGACGCACGGTGATCTTCTCTATAACCTCATAAGTCGTATGCTGCTTGATGGCGGACTTGACCGCTTCTCGTTCATCGGGTTTCACGTATTTTCGGGAAAGGGTATCACGTACAAATTCAAGCCCTTCCCGGATCACTTCCTCATCGGTCGACGCGCAGTATTTTCCAAGGAGAAACTCTATGACAAAAGCGGGAACTCCAAAAGCGTTCCGCATACGACGCAACAGGTCCTTACGAACCACAAGACCTGGAAATGCCTTGGATGCCAACCGGTCAAGCTCGTCCAATACAAGTGGCTTATCGTTCATTTGATCCTCACATATCTCTTCCCACTGTCAGCTTGATCCCACCCGGAGGAAACTGCTCGGTCGTCTCTTCGTCGCGGATGTCGAGGTCGAGTAATTCCCCCTTTTGGAATCTTGCGGCAGAGTGAAAGAAAAGGGTAACGTTTTGCTCTTTGTCCTGTGGTTTGATCCCGACGGACTTAGGCCCGGTGTCGAGGATGGATTTTTTCTTGCTGTCCGGCCCTGTTTGCAGCACATCAATAACCAGGGCACGGCCGCTCTCTCTGAAAAGCGTCATCTGTTTCTCACCCGATGCTGCTTTCGGACGGAGCGTAACCTTCACGGCTGTTCTCATAAGATCGAAGGCAGGGAGCACGACTTCTACGCCCACTCGCTTTTCGTGTCGGGCGCGACTCCTTGAGACCAAGTGGGGGAGAACCAGTTCCTGGAGTGTCGCACCGCCATGACAAAACGATTTCTCTCCCTTGAACAAAGCCCTCCCCGGCGGAACTGCCACCTTCACGGTCTCATCCCAGGAAAATGGAAACATAACGAGCGGGAGGTCCGCAGCCGCAGGGACCAGGGCGAAACGCTCTTTTCGCAGACGACACCAATCCTTATCACAGGGAACGTCCCCGGGCCTATCATCATCTCCGGTGAAAATAAAGCCGTGATCGGTCACAACATGAACTTCCTCGTACCCCCAGCGATGAAGCTTCCGGATCAACCGGGCAAGCCTTTGGAGCTCGATATGAATGTGCCTGATCAAGGCTTCCGCACTCCCGTGGCCAATCCGGTCAAGATCCTCATGCCCGAATACCACGAGTAGATCCGAGAGCTTTTTCTGAGGAGCCGATTGAGCTTCAATTTCGTTGATGTCTCGACAATCTGCACCAAGCTCCGTCAAGATAGCTATTCGGTTGGCGAGGACAGAGGTGTCCTTGCCCTGAACTTTCGGATGGAGGGTGTTGTTTGTAATCTCAACCTCCACCTGCGTCTTCGAAAGAGGCAACAATGCCGTCATTCCGACCGAAGTCACAGTAGGAATCGCTGCCCCGATAGGTTCTACCTTTACTTCATAACCAATCAGCAATTCCGCAAGCGAGAGGGCACAGTCGTAGCGGAGTCCGTCCGCCAGGATGACCGCTCGTCTTCCTTTATGATACCAAGCCCTTTCCTCCAGGTGAGCCGTCACCTGGGGAATCCCCGGTAGTTTGCCGCTTCCCATTCCTGAAAATCGCTCAAAGAACCGTCCATTGAGCTTATCGACGTAGGAGTTGTAAGAGCGGTCAGCCAGGCGGCTGATGACAGGCAGACCTTCTTCGTCGGCCTTGAATCGAATCTCAATATATGCTTTGTCAACAGATCCTGCCCATTTCACATAAACGCTGATGAGCCCCTCAATGGTCTCAGTTTTTTCTGCTTCCTCTCTCGCTTCATCACATGCCTTGAGAAAGAGATCGATCCTTTTGAGCAGGTCCCATGCTCCGACCGGGTGGGAGGAAGCTTTAGCGATCTCAGCTTCCTTGGTGATGATCTCTCCATAGCCTTCGAAGAACTCAATTGTTGAGGAAGCCTTTGATGCGGCCTGCTCAAAGGCCGAAAGAATTTCCTGCCAGCGAAGACGGACAAGGTGGGAAAAACCGAAGGAGAGCCCGTGCCGGCCTTTAGCCCAGGCGGTAAGATCAACCTTGGTTTCAACAGTTTCAATCCACCGATCCCAGGCGGTGCGGTATTCGGTATCTCTGAGCCACCGTTGGAGAAGCTGGGTGTGGTGCGGCCTCAGCCCATCAGGTGGCAACCGGTCCGCAAAGGGAAAGTCCGCTGGTTCCCCGTAGCCGAGATATGTTTCCGTAAGGGCAAGGACTGCAACCAATTCCTCAACCCAATCAGCAGGTACCCGGCCCGGGGCGTTAAAGCCGTAACGTTCTCGGACCATTTCCATGAATTCACGGTCAAGCCCCCTCTCCTGGAGGCTCTTCCATGCCCCCTCCGGGTCAACCGCTAATTCAAAGATTGTCTGGTCAACATCTCCGATGAGGCGCGATTGGGCAAGCTCTGGCGTTAATTCAGTGGTCCAGAAGACCGCAGGCTGGCTGACAAACTTGGCCACGTACTTGGCAAGCAGGGAATCCGGTCCGCCGTCATACAGGCGCCTTTGGTCAGCGGGAGCATCAGGCAGCGAGACACCTACCTGACGCAAAAAACTGAATAAGGTAGGTCGTTTTCCATTGATGCGCCAGATAGCGCCATTGATCCGATATTCGGCGAGAAGATCGAGGCGGACACCTCCCTCTGCTTCAGAGGCATCGAGACGATCTTCCGGAAATGGAAGATATAAGACGAAGTGCAGGCGATGCCGCTCCTCAGCCGGAGCGGCAGACAGAAGCTGGTATATCCGGTGCTTGATCCAGATTTGCCCCTGCTTCTTCGTTGCATCGTATGCAAGCAGGATGAAGGGGGGCGGTTTTCTTTCGGCAAGGTGGGACTGCAAAGCAGGAAGTAGACGAGTGAACTCTTGCTTTTCATCGAACCAGAGACAGACTTGCGCTCTCTTTTCGTATTGGAACCGCTGTTCAAACTGACTCACAAGTGATTCAAGAATCATCACGTAACCTTCGCCACACGCAGTACTCCCGCCTTCTCAAAAGGCGCGATGTTGACCTTCACCCCGTCATCAATATCCGGATCCCAGCCCTTGGGACGCTCATCCGGTTCTTTCCAGGGCGTCAGGATTCTGTAATCGCTGTCCCCGCCCTCCGGACCCTCATTGTGGCCCTCCTGGATCCGTTGGAGCTTCCGGTCAAGCGCCTGCGTTTCCTCTACCTTAGCCTGCCATTCCATCCGGTCCTCGGTACGCCTCTCCTTGTCCGCCAGCGCCGCTTCACGCCGAAACTCCTCGATAGCATCCCGCAAGTAAGTGCCTCGAAGCTTGGCCATTCGGTTCTTATCAAACAGGTGGTAATGAACAAGGGCACCGAACGCGAAGGCTGACGTTCCCTGGGCTGAAGCAATGTGCCAGAGAATGGGCCGGTTCTTGTACAAAGAACAATGATACTCAAAGAAAACGTTATTCACCCAATCACCAAGGCTGCTACATCGACGGTACCCCCTCGCACTTCTTTTCAACTCATTCACGATTTCAATTTCAACCTGGTTAATGTCCCTCCCGGGAAAGAGTGCTGCCAGTTCTTGGCGTACCCGATCCACCAGGCCAGGTTCACCTGCCACCCCGCCGAACGGAACGATGCCGTCTTCACCGGACTCGATTACGCGCTTGACCGCATAGGAAAGAAGTCGCCAGACATGCTCCATTCTTTTCTGCTCAATGGACTTCCCTTCCATCTGTGGCCACAGCACCTCAGGAGGTCGCTCACCAAGTGTCTCCTCGACGATCTTCCGGGTACTATCAGAGATACCGTAAAGCTGGTAAACCTCGTCGTTCAGCTCCGCGTAGAGCTGCTGGATTCGTGTTTCCTCGGTTACTTCAAACCGTGCAAGACCATCAAGTCTGGCAGAAATTGACCCATCGACACCCACTATGTCTTCACGCAAAATCCAGGGGATATGAAAATGCGTTGAAATCTCGTTGCCTCCGTCCCAGGATGCTTTAGGGCGGAAGATGCTCTCAGCATGGACGGCGATTCGCCGCTCCTGCTCAGGTTTTGGGGTTGGGATTGGCAGGGAACTGATTATGCCCACTTCCCATGAGAATGAAGTCTTGGTTTTGAACAAATACTCAAAAAGGGATGAATTTGTAACCCCAAGCAAGAATTGCGTTGCTTCCCTGGATTTTGGGAATAGGGTTGGCCCTTTATCCGCAAAGATACATCCTTCTGGAAGAACCCGCATGTTGAAGCCCTTTGCGGTTCTCCTAGGCCAAGTCAGGCCTGACTTGAAATAGTGGCTGACGTTTTGGACACGGCCTATTCCCTCCATAACCTCGATCGCAGCCGATGTCCATTGGACTAACAGATAGACATCCGCATAAAACCGACTGAATTCGCCTCCTTTTGCGAAAGGTACCCAATCTTTTTCCCGCCCAACTACTTCCCTGTTGACTTCCCACCAATGTCTGACGAAACGATCGTCGGCAGCAGTCGCGAGGCCTTGCACTGCAACCCCCCAGACAGGTTGAAGCGAGGGTGATTCACGGAAGATATGAGCAACGAGCCCTATGCGCCGATAAGTTAGAGGTGATCCTTGGATGGCTCCAAAGTCCCGTCGGGCGACGTCGAAGCGAATATTATCTCCCTCATCGTGAAGTGCACGCACAAACATCTCGTGCCGCCGGTCAGGTTCGCCCTTTACGGCTCGAAAACGTTCCAAATCGAAGAACGCTACTCGTTCTCCCTCGGTCACTACATAGTAGGCCCGTTCCGCCTGGTTGCGTGTCGTTTCTATTCCCTCACGGGCCTGTGTGGCCTGGATGGTTGGCACCATGAGTTCCCGCCGCAGGTCCGGGTTGGCAAGAATTCCACGCAAATCTACCCGTCGTTTCTTAGCCATGGACCGCCTCCCACCGTTCGATGGCTTCTTCTTCCCACTCGGCCAGGAGAACAGCAAGGAGCTGGTAGTCCTTCTGAAGGCGCCCGGCTTCACAGGCAGCGAAATAGCGTTCCTCGTAGGAATGTCGTTCGTAGGTTGTTAGCGGCAGCATGTTGTTCTGCATGAGAACCAGGTTGCCAATGATAAATGCTACCCGGCCGTTCCCTTCACGAAAAGGATGGATGGCAATCAGCTCATTCATTACTTCACTCGCGTAAGCAAAAACCTCATTGTCATTTTCCGAAACCACCGGCGACCTGGTGAGTACATCTCGTTCAAAGACATCTATGAGCGGCTGGATACCACCCGGAGGGATAGGCCACTTCGTGGGGCCATTACCCTTGTGGAGCGAAACTGTGCGCCAATCGCCAGCGAATGGATAGATTTCACCCATCAACTCGACATGAATCTTGCGGACAAGATGCTGGGTAAGAGGGGCTGGTTGGGGGTGCTGAACAAGATCGGCAACCAACTCCATGGCGCGTTGCACACCTTCGTCTTCGCGCCGTTCAATCTCCTCCCTTTCAAGACACCCCGCATAGTTGAAAACGATGCCATCATCTGTCTCGATCCAGTCCCAATCGCGCTCGTAATTCAGCCACGGGTTGGTGACCACACCGGGTGATACAGGCTCCGTGGCGAGCCTGCATAGTTCTTCGATACGGGCCTTGGGTAGCTTCCGCTGTGATGCAGGAACTACATAAAATTCGTTCGCTCTCCTGGCCTGATAGTATTCGCCAGCTTTCTTCCCTTTGCCACTGCGAAAACGGAACCCAAAATCCTTCTCATCCCAGCGCCAGACGATGCGGTTCATCGCATGCCTCCTCGTAGTACGATGGCCGCTGTCTCCACGGTGGCCTCATCGAGGATGCCGAAGCCGAGATCGAGCATGGCTATTAATGGGTTTCGCTTGAGAAGAACCTCGGTACGCAACTTTCCAAATGTTATGAGGTTTACGAAGGTCTTCGAAACCAGGGCACCCACGTACCCCTCTGGCTCGGTAAGCTGAGTCGCCCGATCGATGAAAGCCGCGTAGATGTCGTTTGAGGTAAGAGGGTACGCAGCTTTGACGAAGTCCTTCACTTTAGGAACGAAGGCTCCGTAGGGGGGATTCATGACCACTACATCATAGTGCCGTGACAGCGTCTGGAGCAGCTTGAGACCCCTTGCCGTGTCCTCAGCGAACAGTTGATCTGCGAAGTCCCCTGTTGCCTTTCCCGCTTCCTCCTCCAATGCAGCAAGGAGTTCATCCTGCAAGCCCCGAGCTTCGCTCTCCATTAGCTGCCGCTCGAGTTCAAGCTGCCGAATCCGCTTCCGATCATAGTCTTTGAGGAATTCAAAACCAGGTTGCCGGGGTTCAGGTGTCGGGAATATCTTTTTGAGCCCTTTTTCCTTTGCCCTGGCCTCGACCCATTCATCAAGCACTCGTGCCACGCTTTCGCGAACCTGAACCAGGCTTCCCAGTTCAGCAACATACCGAAGGTTTTCCCAAATAGTCCTGAACAGCCGCTCTCGCAATTCAACGGAGCCAAGCTTCGCTCCAATATGATCTACCAGGATTCGAAGCCGTTCTTCTCCAAGGTCCACTGCATTGGCCACAACGAGGTTTGTACGCCGTATCTTCACGTCAAGGGGTGAAAAACCATTCTCCCGCGCAGCTTCCTTGGCCGTAAGCAAAAGTGAGAGGGAGGCAATCTGGATCGCACGAGGGTCAACGTCGATGCCGAAGAGGTTGTAATCGAGGATAGCTGCGGGGATATCGCGCGGTTCTGACACCGAGGGCTCTTCGGGCCAGCCCGGTTGTCCTGCGTGCTCAATCTCATCAAGGTACATCTGGTAAAACAAGCCAAAGGCATACTGGCCGAAGTGCATGGTTCCGCAAGCCGGATCGAGAAGAGTGATATCGCGTGCCCGTTTGAACGTATCAACCTCACCCGTCTCGCTCAGGCGCTGGTAGCGGATACGCTCGCCGGTACGCGGGACGAGATAATCGGCCACTGATTTGCTGGACACCCGGTCCTCTGGAAGCGGAGGTGGAGTTGATGATCGGAGCTTGGAATCCGGGTGCATCTGCAGCCACAGGCGGCCAAGAGTATTGTCGACTAAGGCCTTTACGACCCATGATGGCGTGTAGAACTGATTGATAACTGCAAGCTCATAAGAGGAACGAGGAGTACCTTTGTTTTCCTCGCGAACCCGCTTCTTCTCTTCGCGGTTGAAAAACTGATAGACCCACCCCAGGAAATCTTTTGCCCGATAGGCATCTTCCGGGAGATTTTCGTTGATCATTCGGAGGACACTCGCGAGCGCAGCGAATGTGGGCCAGAGACAGGCATATTCGCGGTCCGGATCGAAGAGGATACGGATCTCTCGCGTGATGTGACGAAAGGCAGCAGTCAACCCATCGTGCAGCAGCGCTTCTTCGGCATCGTCTTCGTACTTGTATCGGTCCCCGCCCGCAGCCCTGAAATCCCGGAGGTAACGGGACCGGGCCTGCCCGGGAATGGGTGTAATCACCTCCGTCTGTTCAGGCGGACCATCCGGCTTCTGGGGAGGCGGCAAGTAAAGGATCTGTCGAACCTCCATTGCCTTAAGACCGACCAGACGATTAAGCAGTGTATATGCAAGCTCGCGGACAACGTTGTCATAACCCCGCTCTAACGAACCTTCAACCAGGGCATCGCGTTTAAGGAGGGCCTCCACTCTCCGGCGCACAGCCACATCGCTCTCGGACAGACGCATCTTGTCAAGAGAGGTATGCTTACCGTCCCGCCTCAAGCCCAAGCGTTCGAGCTGGGCAGCAAATTCACCTTCAAGCACACGGCGCAGCTTTGGCACCCAGGACCTGACAGCATCTTTATGCTGGTCGGATAGTGCCTGGCGGTTTAATGATGTGTCTTTTGAATTTCTTTCCATTGAGCGAAAACTCTTCTCCACCCTGACTCTTACCCCATCCCCCTCCTGACTTCCCCCTTGAAGGGGGAGGCATAGGGCAGGAATCGGGCAGATTTACTTCACAACAACCGTGAAGCCTTCGCGTACCCGGGCCTTAAGCTCACTTCCCACAGACTCCAATTCTCGGTCGACCTCCTGCTCGGTCGTAAATCGTTTTCCTGCAAGTGCAGCAACCGGGTGCCATTCAAAGACCTTTTCCCCTGGAGGCGGCGGTGGTAAAGTGAGTAAGCGCAAATCGGACTCAACCTGGCTCCGGTAGCCGGAGAGAGCAACGAGGGCCTGTTCCAACGATGAAAGGCTTCGCTTGCCTGCGATTTCCAGAAGCGCCTCAACCGTGGGAAGTGTCACGGCCGGATAATGGCAGACCTTGCCCGGACCAAAAACTTTGTCCACCACCTGATCCCGCTGTGGAACCGGTGCGCCCCTGTACGCCTCTCCCTTTTTGATTTCCGTGACAGTCTCTTCCATCGATTTCCGCACCCGCTCGTACATCTCCACATAGGCATCACGATACGCTGAGAAAGCAGCGTCAAAAGCCCAACGGTAATCGGACCAACGTGCAATCACGGCTTTTCCCTCGATGATCGCCTTCATGTCCTTTCGTGCTTGGACCAGGTCAGCGGACTTAACATGGCTTTCCGGTATCGGGTGATTTTCGATCAGAGCAGTGAGCCGACGTGATGCTTCGAAATCCTTGTGACGGTTTGCCTCAAGAAAGCCGCGAAGTGCATCAAGGCCCTGGTAAAGGCCTTTCCATACCTCTTCCTTCTCAAGAAATGTCGTAACCACGACGGTGGGATTCTTGGCAGTTGTGGGCTCGATGAGGGCTTCTTCGGCGATTAGCACCTCGTCGGGAATCGGAAGTCCCTGCTGGTGCCTGGCTTTTGCATCCTCAAGTCGGACCTTCAGGGCAAGGCCGAGATCGCGCACTGCAGCCGCGATGGCGTTCCCGGACTCTGGTACCCCGTTTATACCCATCGCAATGAGCGCCTTACTCGCCCGCTTAATCTGGTCGATGGTGAGGCTTGTTTCAGCAACATGAAAGGTGACCTTCTTAAAGAGGGATATCTTCGAGAAAAGCTCATCAGCCCCCCTGTAGTCATATTGGGAGGATGGCCCAGAAGAAGTCTGTTTCTCAATATAGATGGCTCCCGCTCGGAAGCAGGCGGCTAAAATCAACCGCACCAGCTCATCGAGCCAGGCATAGGGTGATCTTTGAAAACCCTTGAAACCTTTTTCGTCCTTGGCATCGAGCAGGCGGCTTCCGTCAGGATCAGCACCCTCGTCTTCGAGGTCGGACAGGACTTCGAGCACCTGGGCAACGAGAGCAGATTCACGCTGGAGATTCCCTTGCGTATCAAAGAGGTCGAGTTCGGGAGCAACCTTGTGCAGGTTCGAGGTTGCAGGGTTAAGGAGCGCTTTTAGCTGCTTGCCGAAGTCAAAGGGACGATCAGCGATACTGAAGCGCGGATACACATTGGGGATAATCGTCTGCAGGGCCGTCGTAATAGGTCCTTTCAGATCGGAAACATCTTCCAGGTCGGTCTCCTGGCCGCCCAAAAAGAGGGTGCCATTCAAGAATGCTTGTTCGAGGTCCTTTGCCAGGGTGGTCTTCAAATCGTCCCGCTCTTTTCGCTTCTCAGAGAGGGCGTCCTGTGTATCTTTTGAGCTGTCTTCGGTAAAGCGTTTGTCACTCGTGATTTTGACAAGCGCCTCGTATCGTTTGAAGCGTGTTTCGAGACCATCCGGAATATCGGCTACCCACCAGGCGATTTTCCCTTTCGCGCCGGAGGCCTGGTTCTGCCGTCGTATCTCCTCCATCTCCTGTTTTCGGCCGGACGCAAGCGGACTCGTGAAGTGAACCTCGATCTCCGATCCTGTTTCAACAGCCTCGCCATCCAACCGTACACCATATGAGAAGGGCACTTTGGTTGCCCCGTAGGTCACCGTGAAGTTACCCAGCTTTTTCTTGGTAATCACATCATCCTTGCACATCTGCTGGGCAGTACGACGCACAGCGGCGATGCCGATGCTCTTCGGCCCGCCCGGGCGAACCATCTCCTGGACGGCCTGCTCGATGGTCCGTTCCCTCTCGCTCAGGAATTTCCATTCGCCGGTAGACTCGTCCCGCGCCACATAGCCTGCCTCCTGCAAGGCAGTCAGAGTCTTCTCCACCTTGTCACGAAACGGAGGAATCTCTGTCGTGAGATCGCGCATGAGCAACTTCGCCAGTGTCTCGGGAACACGAGGCACCCATGTCACCTTCTGAAGGAGCCAGAGGACCTTGAGAACCCGCGAGGCATCGATGGAAGTGCCTGGCACGCGTTCATCCGATTCATAAATGGACCGGACACCGGAGGCGCCGAGATACTCCTGGGAAAGGAGATCATTCTCTACTGCATCAAAAACCTGGTCGAAACTGGCAATGACACCGAGAGGCTCGTCTGCGAGTTCCTGGATAACCTCCATGACCACGGTGATCATGGAGCGGACTCCGCCGGAAATGCGGAAACCCGATAGCGCTTCAAAAATGTCCTGGGCCAGGCGGATCTGGTGGGGTAGCAATGGGTATGCGTCCACGAGCGTGCGCTCGGAGACATTGCCGAGGTGACGGCTCGCCTTGAGATCTGCAAGCTGGGCGATATGGCCGTCATACGTCCGATAAAGGTTACGCAGCCCGGCTTCCTCGGAAGGGTGCTTCTTGAGGATCCGCTCGGAGACAACCTTGTTGATCTCGTCGGAGATCAGGTGGGGCTTAAGCTCAAAGCGGGCATTGAGGCGACCCACAAGTGCGGGCTGAAAATTCGTCCGGTCAACAACCTTCTCCAGGTCCTGCTGGCTCGTGACGATGAGCCACACCTTACCCTTCCCTTTGTTGCCGATCATTTCGGCGAGGCTGTTAAGCTCACTGATACGCTCATTTGAGTCCCCGATGAATGTCCCCATTTCATCGATGACGAAGACAAGGTGCTGAACGCGTCCTCCAGTTGGTTTCTGTTCATCAACCCAGGCCACAAGTTCATCTGCTATCCCTTCTGGCGTAAGCCTATCCAGTGTAATGAGATCATTGACCCCAACTTTTGCCGCATGTTCATCCGGGAAGCTGACCGGGTCGATCACGGGCAGCAGTTTTGACAGGCGCCGACGGACCGTGGTTAGATCATCCCGCCCATCCTTGCTGCGCCAAGGAACAGCAAATGCCTTCCCGAACTCCTCTTCAAGGCGAGGAAGCAAACCCCTCTTCTGAAGCCGCTGCTCAAGCCGACCGATGGAGATGTTTTCAGAGTAGCCGAGATCCCTGTAGAACTCTGAAAGAAGAATTTCTCCGACCGTTGCCGGTCTTCCGAGAGGCTGCCTGCTTCGGATCTCAAATGGGATGGTCCGAACCTGCGTCTTGAGCTTGACCTCGCCGAGCCGGAGCCGGATATCTTTGCCTTTCGGGGTATCGGAGAGATGCTTGATGAATACGTCGATGCACTTCTCTTCAGAACCATCACCGAGGGTGTCGTTCTGGAGCAGGTAACCCAGCACCTTCGCGAAATGAGACTTACCGGAGCCGAAGAAACCGGAGATCCACATACCCATAACGTCGCGGGCAGCTCCTCCATGACGAAGCGCCTCACTCACATAGGTAAAGGTATCGAAGATCCGCTTCAGCTCATCTTCGATCTTGTCTGTAACGACGTACTCCCGTACCTCCGTGGCAAGGGTGGAGCGATCAAAAACCTTGACGACCCCCTCGACCTTCACGCCAATATCACGTTTGATGATGTTCCGTATGGTGGTCATTTGAATATTCTCCTGAGTCGAATCTCCGTCTACTTAACGCCAGAACAGTTTGACGGCGAGGTAGTTTCCTCCGTCAGGTTGGTTCATGAAGTGTAATTTTCCTCCTCTCTCTTCACCTGGAAAGGCCAGGACAATCCTGGCCTCAAGGTCGCGAAGCCCGCGAAGGACCTCACCGTACCGCACAAGCGGGTACAACGCTGCCGTCGCATAGACGAGCACACTGCCACCGGGGACTTGCGAAGCCATGGAGGCGAGGCGGGCCAGGAGCGCAGTCTCTACTCGCTTAGAAAGCCCCTTTTGCATCCATGCGTAATTGTCGAATTCGTCTTCATGAAGACTTTCGACGGTTTCTTCGCTTAGCCCGACAAAAAGAAACCCGTTAAGATCCAGGAGCAGGTGGGGTATTTTCTGGGCCTCGATGACCGGGACAAACTTGTCAAGCAGGTATTCACGGAAATCGAGTTCCTTCTCGGGTGGGTAAACGAGGAGGATGGAATTGTCTATCTTGACCCCGCGGTCGGGCCGTAGCGGTTTCTGAATGATTTCCAGTAGGGCCTTAAACATGCCTTCCATCAGGCAGCCTCCCTGATGTCGAGTTCAATGACATCCCCCTGCATGCGGAAACGGAGTCCTCCAAGGCGGTTTAACTCTCCAAGGGCATCGATGATCTCTCCGGTTTCAAAGCCAAGAAGACGGAATGCCGGGGCGCGTACAAGATCGAGAGACGCCACACCCGCCAATCGAAGTCCGCGGATCAGAAGGCGGACGGGTGCTCCATAGAGCGCCGGGCGAACGGTTGTCTTGCGGATGCTGCCCTTCGCAAGGCCGAAGTCACGAATACTTGCGGTGTACTTCTGGCTCACCGCATGGCGTGTCTCTCGAGACCAGGATCTAACCTCAGGATGGGAGAATTCCGCCCGCTGGATGAATGCCAGCACATCCGGAACACGAATCTCGGCCGGTGCCCGCCGCAGAAGGGGAAACAGCCACTCGGTGCCCAGATCAGTCACCAAGCGGTCATTCAGAGCGAATAGGATATAGGCCGTAAGCCCCCGCTCAGCTTCGGACTTACACCGAAGCCATTCCTGCCAAAAGGCAGCAAAGAGCGGATCGTTAGAATCGAGGCGGTACCGGGCTTTGATTTCTTCCCATAATTTCCTTCTGGCCGAGACCGAAGGGCGGGCCAGGCAGTTATCCTGAATCACCAGGGAGCGGTATTCCGGGGATGATAGCGCGCTATCCTGTCCGTTAAGAAGCAGATGAAACTCCGTGTAGAGCGCAGACCGCGCAGAAAGTCGTGAATAATACGGAGCCGACGGATCGAGTCCAGGGACCGCTGTCCGGATCCTCTCACTATCGCGGGATATCCCAGAAAACTTCTCATATTCCAGCACGTTAATGTGTGAAACCTCCTTGCAAGATATCAACCGAATACGTCAGAAGGATGCTTAACTATAGCAAAAACTGAATATTATAGCAATACTCATAAATGCTATTTAACCCTTTGATATTCCTAACTTTTCACCTCAAATAACATGGAGTCGCTCCCTACGGAAGATGGGTACGTTGGTTCAAATGCAACTTCATCCCATCCCCCCGAAACAATTAAGACCTCATTCCCTCTCACCTTTCAATTTCTCCGGTGTGCTTTCTTCAAGCCACAACCAATAATTCGCAGAGCGCATGGAGCATAGCGTTCCTTTTTATCGCAAGTTGCAAGTCGTAAGGCGCAAGTGGTAGCACCTAATTTCTCTTCTTGATCTTTGTGACATAAGGAACTTTAGGTTCCTCAACAAGGAATCCAATTCGCCTTTTGGGTGGCACTGATTCAGGCTCCGGGGATGACATCAGCTGTCGGATAGCATCAAAAACTATTTTAAACTGAGCATCATATTTCTTTTCAAGTTCATCCAGCCTTTTAGCCAGATCCTTATTCGAGGCTAATATCTGTCGGAGCCTGACAAATGCTCTCATGATTTCAATATTAACCTTGATCGCCCTCTCGCTATTTAATACACTGGAGAGCATTGCCACGCCTTGTTCCGTAAAAACATAGGGAAGATAACGACGCCCTCCTCGCCCCATTTTTGAGGTCGCAAATTGCGACCTCAAAAGATCACTCTATGATTCTGTTAATTGAAAAACAAAATCTGCTGGAAACCTTGAAAGGTTACGCCTAACCTGTTCATTCAATCTTTTGGTTGTCACACCGTAAAGCTCGGCAAGATCCGAATCCAGCATAACTTTGAGCCCACGAATCAACAGGATCATTCGTTCAATACGTTCAGCAGGAATCAAGGATTTGTTTTTTGATATTTCGCCATTCATTAATTTTCTCGCCTTTCAATTTTTCAGGGGCCACTCGAATTGCAGATTGGCGATTTCGGATTGAGGATTAGAATCACAAATTGTGATAACTCACGCCACTATCTTTTAAAAGGCCGTCAGGCGTAAAGCGTAAGGCGTTAGTGGTCAATACTCAAAACAGAAACCAAAGCTCTCCTCGGGCCGCCCTCAAATCTTCAATTGGTGGAATTGCTGGCATTTTTTCTTCTTTAAGAATGTGTCCGTAACTGTGTCTCCCGAGTTATCGGGACAAGCGTGATTCGTGACCGTAGGCTCAGGGCCTTTTTAAGAATAGGCTTCTGTTGGGAATTTCGATGATATCCATCCCCACCGGAATTTGAGCCAATATATCAAAAATAGAAAATTATGGCAATCTTTTCAGCATTTTTTGTGCCAAAACAATTGACTTATAACCTCTTGATACTAAATCACTTTTTAATTGGGATGACTGGACTGGTCAAAAACTGACCGTTCACGACCGTCAGTCGTTAGTGTAGTGTTACAGTAACGGCTTTACAACGAGCGACCTTGTCTAAGATGGCGTCGACCTTCTTCGTCCAAACGAATGGTTTTGGATTTGAGTTATTCACTCGGATATAGTCTTCAATGGCATGGATCAGGTCCGATACGCTTTTGAACACACCACGACGAATCCGCTTGCGGGTGATCTCCCCAAACCACCGCTCAACGAGATTCACCCACGAGGAGGAGGTCG
>Ga0209835_1000859_pt1 | contig 18486 bp, 17 predicted proteins | sample LakKivwa52mmetaG_FD_184138 | JGI IMG/M metagenome (GOLD analysis project Ga0209835, IMG submission 184138) | Anoxic lake water microbial communities from Lake Kivu, Rwanda to study Microbial Dark Matter (Phase II) - Lake Kivu water 52m metaG... | ecosystem: Environmental > Aquatic > Freshwater >...
TATATTACGTCAAAGAGAACGGTCCGGCCGCGTTTGAACCTATGGGCCCGAAAAAAACTAGATACCGTTATCAGGCCAGGCATGATTGGGATATGCCCGAAGGCGCCGATACGAAAGTGACGTTAGAATTTAATAAATTAAGCGATCCAGACGTGATAAAGGACTACTTTTATAATGAATATGAAGAATTGGGCACGCTTCCAGACAATTATCTATCGGTGATCACGCAAAAGAGCGAGTATTCCGCGGAATTGCTCGTTAGGAAAAGTTTCAATAATTTCTACAATGTGGTCGAGAGGCTGCCGGAGTACAAATTTGACATACCCAATCTGAGACTTTTCAAGAATCAGCCCATATATTACAAGCTCAATTCAAGCGCCGTTTATCTGAATCGGTCCTATGCAAAGACTGCCTACCTGAACGATACTTTACAGAATATTACGCCGCCACCCAAGGATGTCGGGGCGGTAAGGGTGGATATATATAACCAGGTTTCATATGCCGCGCGCGTATTCAAAGCGCTCAACCTAACACCCTATGTCGGGATACAGGAGACATATTATTCCAGGAACAGGTGGGGCGATACTAACCAGCTCAGGGGCATATTCAAGGCCGGGCTTGATGCTTCGATAAAATTTTACAAAGTTTATAAAGTAAACTCTAATTTTATGGGCCTCGATATAAACAATCTCCGCCATGTCATAACGCCAACGGCAAACTATTATTACTCGCATCTGCCTACGATCTCCAAGACCAACCTGACCCAGTTCGACGAGACGGACGCGCTCACATCCCGGAACGGGGTGGTGCTCGGCCTTGCGAACAGGCTCCAGACAAAACGCCTTAAAGGCGGCCAGATGAAGTCGGTGGACCTGGCGACGCTTTATATAACCAGCGACTGCGCTTTTACGCAGGACAAAGACGGCGTTTCTCCGCTCGAGCGCGGTAAATTCAAAACCCTGGATTTTGAGCTTGACCTGATACCGTACTCCTGGGCGTACCTGGTGGCGAAGGCGTCCGTAAATACGAAGAATTACGCGTTACAAACCGGTTCTATAGATCTGGCATCATCGGGCGGGGACAGGTGGAACCTGTCCGCAGGTTATCAGTATGCGAAAGCTACGGGGAATTTTACAAACCTCTTCACGATGGACGGAATGTATAAGATAAACGAAAAATGGAGGATACAGGCTTACGAACGGTTCAATATAAGGAATGGCGCTTTCGAAGAGCAGGAATATACCATATCCAGGGACCTCCATTGCTGGATAGGGGAGTTCACTTATAACTACAAGAGTAACGGCGACCAGTCCCTCTGGTTCGTCCTGAAGCTTAAGGCCTTCCCCGATTACCCTGTGGGCCTCAAGCGTACCTACACAAGGCCCAGATTCGGATCCACGAATTACCAGCCGTAAAACCCATATCCATTTCGACAGGATTTCCTATTGTCCCCTATAATAATATAATGGTATAATATGCTCTTCAGGAGGGCTGTTTAATGAGGATATCCGTCATAGGTTCCGGATATGTAGGCCTGGTCACCGGAGCGTGCTTTGCCGAGCTTGGGAATAATGTCTTGTGCGTAGATAACAACGAGCTCAAGATAAAGTCGCTTAAGAAGGGTATCGTGCCTATTTATGAGCCCGGATTGAAAGAACTTGTTACCAGCAACATGAAAGAAAAAAGGCTTTCCTTTAGCACCAGCGTTAAAGAAGGCGTAAAGTTTTCCGAAGTTATATTTATAGCGGTAAATACTCCCCCGAAATCCAACGGAGAAGCGGACCTTAAATTCGTGGAAAATGTAGCGCGGGAAGTTGCCGTTAACATGCCCTCCTACCGCCTGATAGTGGAGAAATCCACGGTGCCTGTCAATACCGGCGAGTGGATAGAGAGGACTGTGAAAATGTTCAATAAGCGCAACATCAAATTTGACGTTGCGTCGAATCCGGAGTTCCTGCGGGAAGGATCCGCGATAAACGACTTTATGCATCCCGACAGGATCGTGATCGGCGTCGGGTCAAAAAAAGCCGAAAAGATACTGACCGGCCTATACGAGCCTCTCGGCGCGCCAATAGTGGTTACCGGCATAAAGTCCGCCGAACTTATAAAGCACGCCTCGAACTCTTATCTGGCGATGAAGGTATCCTTCATAAACGCCATATCGGCCATCTGCGATCTCATGGGAGCGGACATATCATGTGTTTCAAAAGGCATGGGGCTCGATTCCCGTATAGGCAGTGACTTTCTGAAGGCCGGTATAGGATTCGGCGGATCATGTTTTCCTAAAGATCTCTCGGCTTTTATAAGGCTATCCGCCAGGGCCGGATATGATTTTAATCTTTTAAAGGAAGTCCAAAAGATAAATGAAGAACAGATATCACTCGTGCTTAAAAAGGTAAAAGACATGGTGTGGAATATCGAGGGGAAGACTATAAGCGTCCTGGGCCTGTCTTTTAAACCGGATACTGACGACATACGGAATGCGCCCGCGTTTAGGCTCATCTCGATGCTGCAGAGCGAGGGCGCCAGGATCAAGGTATATGATCCCAAGTGCATGGAAAAATCAAGGAAAGTCTTGAGCAAGGCGACGGTATTTTGTAAAAACGCCTACGCTGCGGTGGATGGCAGCGATTGCATGATCGTCGCTACCGAGTGGAGCGAATTCAAGGAGCTCGATCTTAAGCGAATAAAGAATATGATGCGCCAGGCCGTAATAGTGGACGGCAGGAATATATATGATCCGCAAAAGACGAAGAAGCTGGGCTTTAAGTATGTCGGTATAGGGAGAAGGTAGAGATGATAAATGGTGTAAATGTAAAGAAGCTTAAAGTCATACCGGATGACCGCGGCAGGCTCATGGAGATAATGAGGCGCGATGATAAATTTTTCAAAAAATTCGGGCAGGTCTATATGACGACCGCGAAGCCCGGTACGGTAAAAGCGTGGCATTATCACAAGAAGCAGGAGGATAACTTCACCTGCGTCCACGGCAAGATGAGGCTCGCGTTATATGACCCAAGAAAACCCTCTCCTACCTACGGTGAAGTGAACGACTTTGTGGTAAGCCTCGACGACCCGATACTCGTGACTATACCAAAGGGCGTCTATCACGGTTTTAAATGCATAAGCGATTGTGAGGCAGTGGTGATAAATACTCCGACGAATACGTATAATCATAAGTCTCCGGATGAATACAGGCTCGACGCCTATGATAATGATATACCTTACGACTGGAGGAGGTAGTCCATGGGAATGAAAGGCGTGATACTGGCCGGGGGGTTGGGGACAAGGCTCTATCCGTTGACGAAGATCACGAATAAACATCTCCTGCCGGTATACGGAAAACCGATGGTATATTATCCGATACAGACGCTCGTAGACGCCGGCATCAGGGATATCCTCGTAGTCACCGGAGGCATGCACGCAGGTGAATTCTTAAGGCTTTTGGGCGACGGCGCGGAGTTCGGATTAAAGCACATAAACTACACTTATCAGGAAGGCGAGGGCGGGATAGCCGAAGCGCTCAGGCTCGCGCGCCACTTTGCCGATGGCGACAGGATAATTGTGATCCTCGGCGATAATATAATCGAGAGGAGCATAAAAGGCGCTGTCGAAGAATTCATTAAGCAACCCGGGGGCGCCCGGATACTGCTTAAAAAGGTAGAAGATCCGGAGAGGTTCGGAGTCGCGCAATTCAAAGGAAAGAAGATAATATCGATAGAAGAAAAGCCGAAGAGGCCAAAGTCCGATTACGCGGTTACGGGAATATATATGTACGACGAACATGTATTTGACATAATAAAGACCCTGAAACCGTCGCGGCGCGGCGAGCTTGAGATAACCGATGTGAATAACGCGTACATACGTAAAGGCGAGCTTGAATACAGCGTACTCGAAGGCTGGTGGACCGATTCAGGGACGTTCGATTCGTTATTGAGGGCGAATAATCTGGTTGCGAAGAGAGATCGAAAAAAATGAAGAATGTCCTAATTACCGGCGGCGCGGGGTTCATAGGCTCGAACTTCATACGCCATATCCTCGTAAAATATCCCGATTACCGGATCACGAACCTCGACAAGCTCACATATTGCGGGAATCTCGATAATCTGAAAGATATAGAGGCGAATAAGAACTACAGGTTCGTGAAAGGCGACATCGCCGATCCGAGGGCCGTAAATGAACTTGTGAGGGGCGTGGATGTCATATTGAATTTTGCCGCGGAGACGCACGTGGACAGGTCGATAAAAGATCCCGCAGGTTTTGTGAGGACGAACGTCTTTGGCACCTATACGCTTCTGGAAGCGGCCAAAGCAGGCGGCGCAAAATTATTCGTACAGATATCGACCGACGAAGTATACGGGAGCATATCGAAAGGGGCATTTACCGAGTCAAGCCCGATCTCCCCGAACAGCCCCTATTCGGCCGCGAAGGCCGGGGGCGATCTTCTCGCAAGGTCCTATTTTGTAACTCACGGCCTGCCCGTGATAATAACGAGAAGCTCGAACAACTTCGGCCCGTATCAGTACCCGGAGAAGGTGATACCGCTATTTGTGACGAATCTTCTGGACGGCGGGAAGGTGCCGCTTTATGCGGACGGCTCAAATGTTAGGGACTGGCTGTTTGTGGCCGATAACTGCGAGGCGATAGACGCGGTTATGCACAAGGGCAGGGCCGGAGAGGTGTATAATATCGGCGGCGGTAATGAGATAACGAACATGGAACTCACCAGGGCGCTTCTGAAGCTGTTGGATAAAGGTGAGGAGTGTATAGAATTCGTAAAGGACCGCCCGGGCCATGACAAGCGTTACGCGCTGGATATATCCAAAGTCAAGGCTTTAGGCTGGAAGCCCAGGCACGATTTTAAAGGCGCGCTTGAGCTGACGGTCGATTGGTATGCTAAGAACAGGAGTTGGTGGGAAAAATTAAAGACCAAATATTAAAAATAAAAAACACAAATCAAAAATGCAAATATGGCAAAATCACGAATACTGATAACCGGGTCGAGCGGAATGCTGGGCGTAGATCTGTCGAAGGAACTTCGAAAGACATACGATCTTTTTGGGGCAGATATTCTCAAGGCCAATAGATCCAATATAAGAGACCAAAAATATTTTAACTGTGATATAGCGGATCGTAAACAAATAGCGGCGGTTATGGGAAAGATCAGGCCGGATATGGTGGTGCATACGGCAGCCTGGACCGATGTAGACGGATGTGAGTTCGACCGAAACAGGGCTTACCGTATAAATACCATCGGTGCGAAAAATGTGGCGCTGGCCTGTAAAAGTAGCGGTGCCAAACTTATTTATATAAGTACGGATTATGTATTTGACGGCAAAAAGAAGAAACCTTATACGGAAAGCGACGAAACGAATCCACTGAGCGTGTATGCGGATTCGAAACTTAAGGGAGAGGCTGCGGTAAGAAAGGCATTAAGGGAATACTTTATACTCAGGACCGGCTGGCTTTACGGAAAATACGGCAAAAATTTTGTGGATACCATTGCGGCAAAGGCCAAAATAGACGGCACGCTTAAAGTCGTGGATGACCAGGTGGGATCGCCGACTTACACGGTTGACCTGGCTAAGGCAATGCGTGCGCTTATAAATAGCACGGTTCAGTATTCAGGGTTCAGGGCAGAGGATTACGGAATATATCATGTATCTAACGCGGGAAGCGTGTCATGGTATCAATATGCGAAAGCGATAGTGAAGATACTAGGCATAAGAACGAAGATTCTGCCGATATCTTCTAAGGAGCTCGATAGGCCGGCTAGAAGGCCCGCGATGTCGGCTATGGATAGTTCGAAATTCGAGAATATTACCGGATACAGGATGCGCGGCTGGAAGAACGCGCTCCTGGAATATCTGGGTTAATAAAACAGGAGACGCCATGCTGCAAAAGCTTAAGGATAAGATATTATCCGGAAAGCGAAGATAGCGATAATAGGTTTGGGCTATGTGGGACTGCCTCTTGCAATTACTTTTACAAGGAAGGGTTTTAAGGTCTACGGCATCGATCTGGATAAAGACAGAGTTAAAATGTTAAAGGCGAGCAGGTCCTATATACTTGACGTGCCTTCCGCAGATATAAAAAAAACCATTTCGCAAGGTTCTTTTGTGGTGACTACGGATTTCAGGAATGTAAAAAAATCGGATGCCATAATAATATGCGTGCCCACGCCTTTGTACAAGACCAAAGAGCCGGATGTCTCCTATATAGTGTCGGCCGTAAAGAATATCAGGAAGCATATGAGGCGCGGCCAGATAGTAGTGCTTGAATCCACGACCTATCCGGGCACCACAGACGAGGTCGTGCTTCCCGTGCTTGAGTCCGGCGGCCTGAAGGAGGGAAGGGACTTTTATCTTGCCTTCTCGCCCGAAAGGATAGATCCGGGAAACGCTAAATATAACACCAGAAATACCCCCAAGATAATAGGGGGCATATCGAAAAATTCCACGCAAATCGCAAAGCTGCTTTACGAGCAGGCTATAGATACGATAGTACCAGTATCCACGGCCAAAGTCGCCGAAATGGTGAAGCTCCTGGAGAATACGTTCAGGATAGTCAATATCGGCCTGGTGAACGAGCTCATGCTCATGTGCGACAGGATGGATATAAACATCTGGGAGGTCATAGACGCCGCGAAGACGAAGCCATACGGCTTTATGCCGTTCTATCCCGGCCCCGGAGTAGGCGGGCACTGTATTCCGGTGGATCCGATATACCTTTCATGGAAAGCGAGGATGCAGGGATTCGAGGCGCGCTTCATTGACCTGGCTTCGCAGGTCAATTCGGAAATGCCGCATTATGTCGTAGGTAAGGTAGCCGAAGCATTGAATTACAGGAAGAAGCCCATCCGCTGTTCAAAGATACTTCTGCTTGGCGCATCGTATAAGAAGGATGTGAAGGACTTACGCGAGTCTCCGGCGCTCGAGATAATAGACCTTCTGATAAAGAAGGGGGCGCTCGTCTCTTATTACGACCCTTATTTGCCGTATCTTAAGATAGGCGGCATAAATTTAAAGGGCGTAAAATTCGGTAGATCTGCGTTTCGTGATTCCGACTGTGTAGTCATAGTTACAGACCACTCCGGCGTGGATTATAGATTTGTAGTTGAAAATTCAGATCTGGTAGTAGATACCAGGAACATCCTGAAGGGGATAAAGTCGAAACAGAACATAGTGAGGATCTGATGGCCAAATATCTTGTAACCGGCGGCGCAGGGTTTATCGGTTCCAATATTGCCGAAGAGCTGGTAAGGCGCAAGGCCGGAGTAAGAGTCCTCGACAGCCTCATCACAGGCAATTTGGATAACATCAGGCCGTTTCGCAAGAGTATTGATTTTATAAAAGGAGACATAAGGGATAGAAGGGCTCTTAAACGCGCCCTAAAAGGCGTAGATTACGTGATACATCAGGCCGCGCTGCGCTCCGTTCCGAAATCCGTAGACGACCCCTTTACCACAAATGACATAAATGTGTTCGGGACGCTGAACCTCCTGATGGAATCGAAGAAGGCCGGAGTAAAAAGAGTCGTTTATGCCTCATCAAGCTCGGCCTACGGCGACGTGAAGAAATTTCCGCAGAAAGAGACCGACCTGCCCAAGCCGATATCTCCGTATGGAGTATCGAAGTTAGCGGCAGAAAATTACTGCATTACATTTGCCAGAACATTCGGGCTCGAAACCGTCAGACTGCGGTATTTTAATGTATTCGGCCCGCGGCAGAATCCCGAATCGAAATACTCCGCGGTCGTGCCCATATTCATATTCAACATGCTTAACGGGAAATCTCCAGCGGTCGAATGGGACGGTAAGCAGTCAAGGGATTTTACGTATGTCGGTAATGTGGTAGAGGCCAATCTTAAGGCCTGCATTGTTCCCGGCATATCCGGAGAGGTTTTTAATGTCGCCTGCGGCAGCACCACCTCGATCATGGATATCGTGGATGATATAAATAAAATACTAAAAACAGACATAAAGCCGGTTTTTGCGCCTAAGAGAGCCGGGGATGTGCGGAAGACATACGCGGATATCGATAAGATGAAAAGGCTTTTAAAGATAACAAAACTGGTGAATTTCAAGGACGGTATAAAACAGACGTTAGAATGGTTCAGAAATAAATGATTAGGAAAAAAAGAGTATTGATAACAGGCGGCGCGGGTTTTATAGGATCGCATCTTTCGGAGTTATTTCTGCGTAAAGGTTACGAAGTCATATGCATGGACAATCTCATAACCGGCAGCATTAAAAACATCGAGAGTTTCAAGGGCGATAAAAGTTTTAAGTTCATCAAGCATGATGTGACCCGGTATATAGGCATAAAGGGCAAAATAGATTATGTGCTCCACTTCGCCTCGCCGGCGAGCCCCATAGATTATTTAAGATATCCTATACAGACGCTGAAAGTCGGATCTTTGGGCACGCATAATGCTCTCGGGTTTGCCATGGCGAAAAACGCGGCATTTCTTCTGGCTTCGACGAGTGAAATTTACGGCGATCCGCTGGTAAACCCTCAGCCCGAATCATATTGGGGCCATGTAAATCCTATAGGCCCCAGGGGCGTCTACGATGAGGCGAAACGGTTTGCCGAGGCCATAACCATGGCCTACCATAGAGTTCATAAGGTGGATATCAGAATAGCCCGAATATTCAATACATATGGCCAGAGAATGAGGGGCGCGGACGGCAGGGCGATACCGAATTTTATAAATCAAGCGCTAAAAGGCAATCCTCTGACCATTTACGGCACCGGATCTCAGACCAGGAGTTTTTGTTACATAGATGATCTCACAAGAGGCATCTACATGCTTTTGATGTCCAAAGAGACCAATCCGGTAAACATCGGTAACTCTAATGAGATATCTTTGCTTAAACTTGCGAAAACTATACTGAAACTTACGGATTCAAACAGCAGGGTAGCGTACTTACCGCTTCCTGCGGACGACCCCAAGGTCAGGTGTCCGAATATAACTAAAGCGATCCGGGTTTTGAAATGGAAGCCGCATACCAATCTGGAGAAAGGGCTTCTAAAAACGATAGCCTATTTTCAAAAAAGTGATATTCGATAAGGAGAGATAATGAAAGTCCCGCTATTGGATTTAAAAGCGCAGTATGCCGCCATGCGGCAGGAAATAGAAAACTCCCTAAAGAAAGTTGTAGAAAACCAGGATTTTATTCTCGGGGCCGAAGTTACTGCCCTGGAAAAAGAAGTTGCGGCATATTGCGGCGCAAAATACGGCGTAGGAGTAGCGTCCGGTACCGATGCGCTCATACTTTCTTTGAAAGCGCTCGATATAGGCCCGGGCGATGAAGTCATAACTACTCCGTTCACTTTCTTTGCTACCGCTGAATCGATCTCTATCGTCGGAGCGAAACCGGTATTCGCCGATGTCGATCCAAGGACGTATAATATCGACCCGTTGCTCATAGAGAAAAAGATCACAAAAAAGACGAAAGCCATTATGCCGGTGCATCTTTACGGGCAATGCGCCGATATGGACCCGATCATGGCAATCGCAAAAAAACACGGCCTTAAAGTGATCGAAGACAATGCGCAAGCCATAGGGGCCACATATAAAGGCAGAAAATCCGGCTCCATGGGCGATATGGGCGCCTTAAGCTTTTTCCCCAGTAAAAATCTCGGAGCCTTCGGCGATGCGGGCATGGTAGTGACGAACGACGAAAAATTGGCGGAAGAAGTAAAGATTTTACGCGTCCATGGAAGCTCGGCAAGATATATACATTCAAAAATAGGCATGAACTCGCGTCTCGATAATCTTCAGGCGGCCGTTTTAAGGGTAAAACTCAAATATCTTGATAAATGGCTTGAGGCCAGAAGAAAAAATGCATATTTTTACAGAGAAAGATTGAAAGGCCTGCCGGTCGTTACGCCGCGCGTTCCGGACTATAACGTCCACACTTATCATCAGTACACGTTAAGGACCAAGATCGATCAGGAGAAACTTATGAAGCACCTTTCTGATAACGGTATCGAAGTAAGGACTTATTATCCGATATCGCTTCATCAACAGGAGTGTTACAAGCCTCTAGGGTACAAATCCGGAGATATGCCTGAATCTGAAAATGCGGCTAAAGAAGTCTTCTCCATACCGGTCTCCCCTGAAATGACTCCGGATGAGAAAGCGTATGTGGCGGATACCATAGCCGGATTTTTCCGTAAGCGGGCTTAAGGAGACGACCATAATGAAAAATCTTATAACCGGCGGCGCGGGTTTCATAGGATCGCATCTTGCCGAGGAGCTTCTTCGCCGCGGCGAGGAAGTGACGGTGATCGACGATCTGTCGACCGGCAGCATGAAGAATATCGAGCATCTTAAGACGAATCCAAAGTTCTCCTATCATATAAACACCATAATGAACAGGCGCCTGATGGGAAAATTGATCAGGCAAAACGACGTGGTGTATCACCTGGCCGCGGCCGTCGGCGTCAAATACATAATAGATAACCCGCTTGAATCGATACGCACAAATATCAACGGTACGGAGATAGTCCTGGACCTGGCATACTCCCTTGGCAGGAAGAAGGTGATATTGGCGTCGACTTCGGAAGTTTACGGCAAGAACAGGCCCGGTAAATCCACGTTCGCCGAAGACGACGACAGGGTTCTGGGGCCTACCACAACTTCGAGGTGGAGCTACTCCTGCACGAAAGCCGTCGACGAGTTCCTGGCTCTGGCGTACTGGCATGAAAAAAGGATGCCGGTCGTCATCGTGAGATTTTTTAATACCTGCGGCCCGCGCCAGACCGGCAGATACGGCATGGTCGTTCCGAGATTTGTAAAACAGGCTATTTCAGGGGAGCCTATTACGGTATACGACGACGGAAAACAGTCCAGGTGTTTTACCGATATCTCGGACGCGGTCAAAGCTATAGTGCTATTATCGCGTAATCCCAAAGCCATGGGGGGAGTCTTTAATATCGGGAACCCGAAAAACAATATAACGATTAATGCTCTCGCAAAGAAGATAAGAAAGATGACCGGGTCGGCATCGCCGTTAAAGCACATTTCTTACGGCAAGGCTTATCGCGAAGGATTTGAGGATATGCGGCATAGAAAGCCGGATATATCCAAGCTGAAGCGTGTGACAGGTTTTGATCCTGCTATAAGCATCGATGATATGCTTAAAGGCGTGATCATGGATTTAAAAGGCAGTTACAGGAGAAGATGAGAAGGATAATCATCATAAACCCTCTCGGCATAGGGGATGTGATATTTTCTACACCTCTTGTAGCGGCCCTTAAAAAGGCCATTCCCGGAAGTTATATAGGGTATTTGTGTAACGAAAGAGTATCGGAACTTTTATCCGCCGATCCTGATATCGATAAAGTATTTGTATATGAAAAAGATGAATACCGGGATCTGTGGAAAAGTTCAAAAATTGAATGTCTTAAAAAGGCGGCGGGTTTTTTAGGCGCCATCAGGAAAGAGCGGTTCGATATATCGATAAATCTTTCGCTTGATTATCAGTACAATATACTATGCATGTTGATCGGGATAAAGAAACGAGTAGGATTTAATTACAGGTCCCGCGGCAGGTTTCTCACTTCCAGGGTTCGTCTGGAGAATTTCGACGGCAAGCATGTTGTAGAGCACTACCTGGACATGCTCGGACCTCTCCAGATTGGGGCAGACAAAACAATAGCTCCTAGGGTATATATATCGAGCCGTGATTCGGAGTGGGCCGATAACGAGCTTCGCCGGCAAGGCATTACGGATACCGATACTATCGTGGGAATAATATGCGGCGGCGGGGCAAGTTGGGGTGCCGATGCCGATATAAAACGCTGGGACAGAAATAAGTTCGCAGCGCTGGCGGATAAGCTCATAGAAGCTCATGGCGTAAAAGTGATATTCCTCGGTGATAAAAAAGAGGCGGCCCTGGCCGCGGATGCCCGGAAGACTATGAAAGGCCCGTCTGTGGACATGTCGGGTGAGACTACGGTCGGACAGATGGCGGCCGTTATCAAGAAGTGCAGGGTTCTAATAACGAATGACGGAGGGCCCGTCCATGTAGCGGCTGGCCTGGGGGTCAATACCGTTTCGATATTCGGTCCCGTAGATGAGAAGACGTACGGGCCGTACCCCAAAAGCGATAAGCATATAGTGATATCGAGAAGTGATGTAGCATGTAGGCCCTGCTACAAGAAATTCAAGTACAATAAATGCGACAATAGGGCATGCCTGGATTCCATAACCGTTAGTGAAGTATTCGCGGCTGCGGAGAAGATCCTTAAAAGATGAAGGGGATTCTATGAACAAAGTTCCGGTGTCGGTGGTGGTCATAACGAAGAACGAAGAGGATAATATATCGGATTGCCTTAAGAGTGCGTCCTGGGCCGATGAGATAGTGGTGCTTGACGATTACTCGACCGACAATACGGTGAATCTGGCCAGGCAATATACGGATAAGGTGTTTTCCAGAAAGACCGACATAGAAGGGCGCCACAGGAATTATGCCTATGGCCTGGCGAAAAATATATGGGTCTTAAGCCTCGATGCCGATGAACGCATAACTCCCGAGCTTGCCGGAGAGATCAGGTCGGTCTTAAACGGCGCTCCGAAAGATAAAGTTTTTACCGTACCGATAAAGACCTACATCGGAAAACGCTGGATAGAGCATGGCGGATGGTATCCGGCCGGAAAGACGCGCTTATTCGATAAGAGGACTTTCAAGTACGAAGAAGCCGATGTCCATCCGAGGGTATTCTACGAGGGGACGTGCGGGCATTTGAAGCACGACATAATCCATTATTCCTATAAAGATTATCACGATTATTTCGTAAGTCTGAATAATCAGACTACCCTCGAAGCCAAGAAATGGTTCGGCGAGAAACGTAAAATGGGTTTTCTGAAGATGTCCCGAAAATTCTTAAGCCGGTTCCTTAAGTCCTATATTCAGAAACAGGGGTATAAGGACGGCCTTCTGGGTTTCATGATAGCTTACGGAAGCGGTTTGTATCAGTTAATGAGCTATGTAAAATACCGTGAGATGGTCGATAGCCAAAAATAGAAGGATGCCAGGCGCGTGAAGGCGGGCGGTAAAGTCATATTTATCGACAGGGACGGGGTCATCAATAAGGATCCCGGAGGGTGGACCGAACACAGCTATGTTACCCGGTGGCAGGACTTCCATTTTCTTGAGGGCTCGCTCGACGCCTTGACGCTCTTTAAGAAATTTGGATTTAAGGTCGTCATAATATCAAACCAGGCCGGCGTCGGAAGGAATCTATTCTCGCGGGAGGATCTGGACAGGGTGACGGTCAAGATGCTTACGGCCATAAGTAACCACGGCGGGATGATAGAGAATATATATTATTGCACGCATAAAAAAGAGGACAATTGCAATTGCAGGAAGCCGAAGACAGGCATGCTCGAAGACGCTATGGATAAGTATGAGGTGAGGCCTCAGGAGACATATTTTATCGGCGACAGCATAGTCGACGTAGAGGCCGGCGCGAGATTGGGAATAGAGACCGTATTTGTGCTGTCCGGTAAGACGTCCCTGGAAGAGTCGCGAAAATGGCCCATAAAACCCGATCACGTCTTCTCCAACCTCCTCGAAGCCGCGCGTTGGATAACCGCAAAAGAGAAGAGAAGGGCCGAGAGGGCTTTTAAGAGAAAAGAGAAAGGCAATTAAAGTGAAGAAGATACTTATAGTTTACGCCACAGCCGGGATAGGCCATAAGAAGGCTGCTATAGCGGTCAAGAAGGCCCTGGACGAGATGGCTCCGAAGGATACGGAAGTAACGATGATAGACGCCCTAGACTACACGAACAAGTTCTTCAAGTGGTCTTACCTACAGGCTTATTTATTCATGGTGAATAAACTGCCTACTTTCTGGGGAATATCGTATTATCTTACGGATAACCGTTACGTCAATATGATAGTGGCTAAGTTAAGGCGCCTTAACAATTGGATGAATTCAGGAAAACTCATAAAATATATCAACGAGTTCAAGCCGGACGTTATAGTATCTACGCACTTCTTTGCCAGTGAAGTAGTGGGGGACCTGAATAAGTGCCCCAAGTGCGGAGTTCGTCTTATAACTGTAATGACTGATTACAGGCTGCATTCATGGTGGGTCGCCAAATGTACAGATTCTTATGTCGTAGCCAGCCAGGACGCAAAAGAGGATTTTGCCGGATGGAAGACGGATCCCGACAGGATCAAAGTTTTGGGGATACCTGTCGAACCGGTCTTTTCGAAGAAACTGGACAGAAAAGCGATATTTGCGAAGACGGGATTAAAGGAGGGAGTCTTCACGGTCCTCGTGGTAGGCGGAGGATTCGGCGTCGGCCCGATAGAGGACATAGTAAAAGAGGTCGGCAAGTTATCCGTTAAAGTCCAGATGGCGGTAGTATGCGGGCACAATGATGATCTGGTACGCAGGATAGAGGCCCTTAAGCTCACTCTTCCCTGCGATGTAGAGGTCCTCGGTTTTATCGACAATGTTTACGAATATATGGAGATAGCGGATGTCCTGATATCAAAGTCAGGCGGAATAACGGTGAGCGAGAGCCTGGCCAAGGAGCTGCCCATGATAGTCATATCGCCGATAATAGGACAGGAGACGCGTAACTGCGATTTTTTAGTGAAGCATCACGCGGCGTTCCGTATTTCAGCCGTCGAAGAACTTAAAGCGATAGTTGAGGAACTGGCGCGCCATCCGGATAAGGAAAAGTCCATGAAAGATTCGATCATACGCATAAAGAAACCCATGGCATGCTTCGATGTGGCTAAATTGGCGCTCGAGGACCATTGTGGAAAATAACCGGCTCAAAGAAGTCGTCGATAAGCTAAAGGCCTATATGAAACTTGAAAAAGAGGCGGGCGTGAGCGAGTACTATTTTGCTAAAGCCCCCTCCGGCCTGGGGACGTTGAAAACAGAGGTCAGTATTTGCGAAAAATGCGGGCTGTCCAGGACGCGCAAGAACGTCGTCTTTGGCGCCGGTAACGATAAGGCGAAGCTGGTCTTCGTGGGCGAGGCCCCGGGTGAAGATGAGGATATTCAGGGGCTGCCGTTCGTGGGCAGGGCAGGGCAGCTTCTGACTAAGATCATAGAGGCCATGGGGTTAAGCCGTAAAGATGTTTATATCGCCAATATACTTAAGTGCAGGCCGCCGGATAACAGGCCTCCGGCGCCTGAGGAGATACTTGCCTGCCGTGATAATTTAAGAAGACAGATAGATATGATAAAGCCCAGAGTGATATGCACGCTGGGTAAATTCGCGAGCCAGACGCTCCTTAACACCGAAACTCCAATAAGCGCCCTGCGCGGGAAGTTCGGGACCTACAACGGCATAAAGGTCATGCCGACATTCCATCCCGCCTACCTCTTAAGAAATCCCGGCGAAAAAAAATTCGTCTGGGAAGATATGAAGAAAGTGATGAGAGAGCTCTCTTAATGCCGCAGTACGCCGAGATAGCAATAGCCCTGCCGATAGACAGGACGTTTCATTATTCCATACCGCCCCATGTTTCTGGGGGCATAGCCGTAGGCAAACGCGTATTCGTGCCGTTCGGGCCGCGCACGATGGTCGGGTATGTCGTCTCTTTATGCGACACCATCGATATTAAAGACCCCAAGCCTATATCTTCGGTCATAGATAAGGAGCCGCTTTTAAGTTCCGATATGTTCAAACTTGCCGGCTGGATAAGCGAAAACTATTTTTGCTCTCTGGGTGAAGCGATAGCCGCGGCGATACCGGGCGGTATAAAGAAGGGTAAGGCATCTATAGGCTCGCGCCTTAAAGATAAACATGAAGAGATTACAGAGCACATAAAATCAGATCCACATGTCCTTATGGAGGAACAGTCTAAAGCGCTTAAGGCTATCGAGTCTTCAATTGATAAGAAGGAGCATAAGACATTCCTTCTGCACGGAATTACCGCCAGCGGGAAGACCGAGGTATATCTGCAGGCGATAGATATTGCGCTGGCAAAAGGCAAACAGGCGATAATGCTCGTTCCTGAGATATCGCTTACCCCGCAGACCGTAGAGAGGTTCATCGCGAGATTCGGCGCCCATGTCGCCGTAATACATTCCGCGCTTACCGACGCCAAACGGTTCCTTGAATGGAAGAAGATAAAAGAGGGTAAGGCGCGTATAGTGGTCGGGGCACGCTCGGCGATATTCGCGCCATTTGAAAATATAGGCCTTATAATAGTGGATGAAGAGCATGAGACGAGCTACAAACAGGACGATGTTCCGCGGTATCACGCGCGCGAGGTTGCCGAGGAGAGAGCCAGGCTGAATAATTGCCCCCTTATATTAGGCAGCGCGACGCCGTCCCTGGAGTCTTATTACAAGGCGAAGCAGGGTGAGTATAAGCTCGTGAGGCTTACGAAGAGAGTAGAAGAGAAGCTGCTGCCCAAGGTGAAGATAGTCGATATGAGGATGGAGCTCGCCACCCGCCAGAGGGTAACGATATTTTCAAAAATCTTCCTAGACGCGGTGGAGAGCACGCTTAAGAATGGTAAACAGGCCATAATATTCTTAAACAGGCGCGGTTTCTCCACGTTCGTCAATTGTAAACAATGCGGGCTCGTCCTTAAATGTAAACGATGCGACGCGGTAATGATCTACCACTTTGCGGAGAAGTCGCTGGTCTGCCACTACTGCGGTTATAAGACCGTCCCCCCGGATATATGCCCGAAGTGCAGGTCAGGTTATATAAAGTATATGGGCCTCGGTACGGAGAAAGTCGAATCTGAGATGAGCCGCGTATTCGTAGGCGCCCGTATAGCAAGAATGGATTCCGATACCACGGGCAAAGCCGGATCACACGACAGGATACTCGGTGAATTCAAAGCCGGCAAGGTCGATCTTCTGGTAGGGACGCAGATGATAGCCAAGGGCCTCGACTTTCCCCAGGTTACTCTCGTGGGCGTAGTCTCTGCGGATGTCAGTCTGAATATTCCGGATTTTCGCGCGAGCGAAAGGACTTTCAACCTGTTGACGCAAGTCGCCGGCCGGGCGGGCCGCGGAGAGGATGGCGGCGAGGTGATAGTGCAGACTTATACGCCGCATCACTACGCGATACTTTCGGCCGCGAAGCACGATTACGATAAGTTCTATGAAGAGGAGATAATCGCGCGTAAAGAGCTGTTGTTCCCGCCATTCGTCAATCTTATAAAAGTGACGCTCCGTGCCAGGAACGAAGAGCTTGCCTCAAAGGCGGCAGGAGACCTGGCGGCTGTCATAAAGTCAGAGGATAAGGATGCGATGGTGGCCGGGCCCGCTCCGGCAACAATTTCGCGCATCCGCGGTTATTTCAGATATAATGTCATACTGAAGGGGCGCGACAGGCTTAGACTTTGCGCGCTTCTTAAAGTTGTACTGAAGAAATTCAAGAAGCCGCACGGCGTCCTGATAGCGGTCGATGTCGATCCTATTTCTATGTGAGGTGATAGATGAAGATAGTCTTTTTCGGAACTTCCGGATTCGCGGTACCGGCGCTTAAGGCGCTTCTCGATTCGAGACACGATGTTGCCGCTGTAGTCACCCAACCCGATAAAAAGCAGGGCAGGACCCTGAAAATCCTTCCGTCTCCTGTAAAAGTGTTTGCTTCTGGGTGCTCCATCCCGGTTTATCAGCCGGCCGATGCTTCGAGCTCCGTATCCGCCGGATATCTTAAGAAACTTGAAGCGGACTTGTTTGTAGTGATATCTTTCGGCCAGATACTGAAAGTCGATATCCTTGATATGCCGAAGATCTTTGCCGTAAATGTCCACGGGTCGCTTCTGCCAAAATGGCGGGGAGCGGCGCCCACTAACCGCGCCATAATCGAAGGAGATCGTTCCACGGGCGTCACGGTAATAAAGATGAACGCCAGGATGGACGAAGGGGATATTATACTGAAAGATGAAATCGCGATAACCCCTGAAGATACGAATATAAGTTTGAGCGAGAAATTATCGCAGATAGGAGCCGCGGCTTTGATGAAGGTTATGGATCTTATAGAGGACAAGGGAGATAGCCTTACGCTCATAAAGCAGGATCCGGCACTTGCCACCTACGCCGCGAAGCTTAAAAAATCGGATGGCCTTATAAACTGGAAGGAGCCGGCAGAACGTATACATAATAAGGTAAGAGGCCTTCTTCCGTGGCCGGGAGCGTATACTTATTACGAGGGCAGAGTGCTCAAGATATTAAGTACAGAGTTGGCCCCTAAAGTGGCTCCGGACCAAGCGCCCGGGCAGGTAGTGGCGGCGTCGGCGGCCGACGGTATAGTAGTGAAGACCGGTTCCGGCGGCATAGCCATAAGATACGTACAGCCGGAGGGCAAGAAGGAGATGGATTCAGGTTCTTTTCTGCTTGGGCACAGGATTAAGCCTGGATATAGGTTCGATTAATATTAAATATTAAAAACCAAAAATCAAAAATACAGATTAAAAATGTTAATATGTTTTAATTTTTGGTTTTTGATTTAGAATAAATGTGTTATAATCCTTAAAAT
>Ga0209835_1000861_pt1 | contig 18467 bp, 5 predicted proteins | sample LakKivwa52mmetaG_FD_184138 | JGI IMG/M metagenome (GOLD analysis project Ga0209835, IMG submission 184138) | Anoxic lake water microbial communities from Lake Kivu, Rwanda to study Microbial Dark Matter (Phase II) - Lake Kivu water 52m metaG... | ecosystem: Environmental > Aquatic > Freshwater >...
CCCCAATAGGGGGGATTATCTGGGGGCAAGAGCTTTTAGCAATGCAAAATCCCCGCCGAAAACTCCCCCGAAGGCAATTCTCCCGAACATGCGGGCGGAATCGACCGCCGCCCCGAGAAAATCCCGCTTGTAATATTTCGTCAGGGGCGAGACTGCCAAATAAAGTGAGTTTATTGTCGCGCGGTCCATTTCCCCGTTCGTCAGAAGGACCGTATTCGCTTCGCCAAACGACCTCTGTTTTTTTGATGTGTCGACCCATCCGTTCTTATGGCAGAGGTTTCCGAGAACAGTCCCTTTCTCAGGGAAAAACATGCTGACTTCGTTGTAGTCCGCGATTTTCGCGCTAATCCGGCATATTTCAATGACATCCTTTTTCGGCTGGTAGGGGAACCCTATCATTGAGAATGCGCCGGGGGAGATTCCCGCCCTGCGGACATTTTTGAACCCCTTCTTTAGGGCCGCATCCGGAATGTTTCGTCCGAGAACGCGCCTCCTAAGGTCTTCAGACGCGGATTCAATTCCCATTGTGATTTTCTCGGCAAGGCATTTCCTCATTGCCTCCGCCATCCCCCGCGTGCAGAGATCCGGCCTTTGGACTCCGTAGCAGGGAATTCCGATTTCGCGTGAATACATTTCCGGGAATTTCCCGGCAATTTTCGCGCTAGGGAAGAATATCGGGTCAAGGAAAAATATCCGGTCCGGCCGGGCCTTTTCGCTCACATGCCGAATTACCTCAATTGCGCGGTCATGGGATAATCTGCGGTAATATCCGGGAAGAGTGCCCTCCGGGTTCCCTATTCTGCTCGAGTAGCAATATGTGCACGAGAAAATGCACCCCCGGGAAACTATTGCCCCCATGTGCCTCTTTCCCCCGAATCTTGGCGCAAGGGCGTTCCGGCTAAAGAGGGAAATGTCCGGAAGGGGGAGGGAATCTAGGTTCGGGAGGACGGGAAGGCCCCCTTTGCTTATTTTCCCGTTCCTTTTGTAATGGACCCCTTTCAGTTTTTTTGGGAAGTTCCATTCCGGGGATTTTTTGGAATGGCAGGATAGCAGGCTTATTAGGGATATTTCGGCCTCCCCTATCAGGACCGCGTCAAAGTTCGGGCTTGAGAGAACCTGCTCCGGGACAAGGCTAGGATATGCGCCCCCGGCAATAACGAGTATTGAGGGGTCGGCCGATTTTGCCGCATAAGCAACCTCCTCCCCAATATCGGAATAAACCTCGTTTAGGGAAATTGCCAGGACTTTTGCCGGAAAATTCCGAAGCTTTGCCCGGATTGCCCGGAATATTTCCTCCCTCTTTGGGCTATTTACCTCCAAAAGGGCGGTCTCGTGCCCCGCCTCCTTGCAGACTGCCGACAGGTAGGCTATTCCGTAATTGAGCCTCCTGGATTCGATTGAGAGCTCCACGAAAAGTATCCCGACCATTCGGGGAAAACTGTCCCCCTTTCGGTTTTAACACTTGGCCTTTTTTTTCAGGCCCCTAGAAAAGGAGAGGCTATTCCTCAATCTGGAGGTTTGTGAGGTTGAGTTCCTTTACAAGCTCCTTGTAGCGGTTCCGGATTGTTACCTCAGTGACTCCGGCGACATCGGCCACCTGCCTCTGCGTCCTCTTCTCGCCCACAATCTGCGCCGCAATATAGAGGACTGCTGCCGCAACCCCTGTCGGGCCACGTCCGCTGGTCAGCTCCTTTTCCTTTGACTGCTTTAGTATCTCAATTGCCTTTGTTACAACTGTTCCTGAGAGGTTCAGCTGCGACGCGAAACGCGGGATATAGTCGGCGGGGTCTGTCGGAAGTATTCGGAGGCCAACTTGCCTTGCGAGGAAGCGGTATGTCCGCCCGATTTCCCTCTTTGGAACATGGGAGACTTCAGATATTTCATCTAGAGTCCTCGGAGTTCCGTGCTCCCTGCAGGCAGCATAGAGGGCGCCTGCGATTACGGATTCCATGCTCCGTCCCCGGACAAGCTCCTTTGAGACCGCCTTCCTGTAGAGGAGCGCAATTGTCTCCTCAACCGAATGGGGCAGGTTCAAGAACGACGTGTACCTTTTCAGTTCGGCCAAGGCGTATTTTAGGTTCCGCTCAGTTGCAGTGGAAATCCTCTGCTGCCATTTCTTCAGGCGGAAGAATTTGGGTCTCTTCGAGGCCGGCAGGCGGAAAATGTCCGCATATCCCATCCCTATTTCAGTCGAGATTCCCTTGTCATGCCGGGCGAGGGAAATGGGGGCTCCGCTCCTCCGCTTCTTGTCCGAGTCTCCGGAATCGAACTCCCTCCATTCCTGGGAGAAATCAACCATATCGTCCTCAATAACAAGGCCGCATGCCGCGCAGACAACTTCCCCTCTGCTTTTGTCCTTGAAAATCTTCTTGCTTCCGCACTCGGGGCATTGAATAACCCCCTCCATGTCTTTTTCCAAAAGAGCCATTTTTTTCCCCAAACCAAAAAGTTTTAATATCAAACTTTTGAAACCTTTATAAGGGTTTGGAAGAGGCTAAATAAAAAAAATATTGGCCCCTTACAAGTCCTTTCCAATATCGTCCATTATATTCTCAATTCGAAGCATTGCTTTCTTCAAAAGCGATATTTTCTTCTCAATTGTTTCAACGGGCCTCTCGACCTTTGCCTTCACAGGCGTTCTCTCAACAGGCTTTATCTCGAAATTGCCCTTCAATTGGTCCTTTAGGGATTTTTCCGAATTGGCTGACGCTGCAATTGAGGCCGCTGCCTTGAGCGCTTCCTCCCTCTCCCTTGCCAAGGGGCTCTTTATTTCCTTTCTAGCCTCATCCAATGGGGAAGGCTTCTGGGCCTGCCTATTTCCCTTGAGAACAATTGCAATGAGCAGTATCAGGAGGCCGAGAAGGACAATTGCTCCCAACGCAATCCCGACAGTTCCTAGGAAGGAACCGGTCTCGGGAGTTATTACAATTTCCCATCCTGAGGGCTTTGTTGTTGTCGGCTTGGCCGGGCAGTCCCTCGGGCAGGTTGAATAGCTTTCCCCGGGGGAGCAAACCGAATCTCCGCAGGAGGGTTCCCAGCACATTCCGCAGTCAACCGGGCAAGAGGAGCAGGATTCGTCCCCGGAGCACGAGCCATCCCCGCATTTCTTTGAAGGGTTTCCGGCAGTAATGTTCAGGTTCCTTGTCCCAAAGTTCTCGGGAGTAGTCCATATTGAGGAAATCTCCCTGACAGTCCCAATGGAGACTGTCTGGGGAAGCGACAGTTCGAAATTGAAAGTTGCCTTTGACTCGAGTTTTTCGGGCACTTTCCAGTGGTAGGCTTCATAGGAGAGTCCTTTGTAGGACCTGCTCCTTTTCTCGAGAATTATCCCTGACTTTTTGTATCCGGGAGCATCCCAGGAAGTTATTGTCCATCCCGAGGGGACGAGGACCGCAATGTCAAAGCTCGATACCGGGGCATCGGAGGCGAGTTCGAGACGGAATTGTCCGCGCCCTCCTGGAAGTATTCCGTCAGGCCCGTTCAATGTTCCGGAAACCGTTGCCGAGTATGCGCTTGTAGGGAAAAGTGCGAGCAGGGCAAGCGCGATTGCGAAAAGGCATTTCATTTCGAACTTCATTTCAGATGCTTCCTCCGGATGCGTAATAAGCGGTCAGGGCGTCTAGGACCTTCCAGAAATCAACGGATGGGTCGCCCGCATAATATGCCTCAATCAGGGATATCAGATCCCAGAATGCCGTCCGGGGAAGGCCAGTTATTGCGAACAGGGAGAGCCCTGGGGAAGACGACCTGAAATAATAGTACAAAGAGTCCTCTCCTGAATACGCTGTCTCGAGGGCGGTCCAGGAGTTTCCGGAGCGCCGGTATAGCGCAATTGTCGCGCGGTCTACTCCGTTATCAACCATCCACTGCTTTGACACCTTGAATTCGACTGTTGCCGGGGGAACGACTTTTCCCTCCTCAACATTGTAATGGGTCAGGTTAATGTACTGGTAGAGGGTTCCTGGCGGGGGGGAAATTGCCCCGATTGACAGAATTCTCGTGAAAACAAGCGTTGCGTTGGGAACATATGTTTCGTATGTGAACGTGACTAGAGTTATTGCCTGTGTCGAGCCGTTGACTGGGAAGCTTGCGGGAAGGCCCGCAGGCAGGCTCTTGTAAGTGTATTCTGAACCGGCCGGTATTGGTATTGAAGTTGTTGTTGTGCCGAATCCCCCGCCGAATCCGCCAGAGCTCCCTCCTCCGCCGGAGCCCCCTCCGCCTCCTCCGCCAGATATTGTCGTTGTTGTCGGGGGAATTGCTATTGTAATGCTCTCGTTTTGGGTTGTCTCGCAGTTGTTCGGGTCAAGGCAGGACCGGAGATAATAGACAATCGAGTCCCCGGCCGAGTAGCTCCCGAGAGGGACGGCGTGGGAGGACGAGAACGCCGAATCGGTAACGTTCTGGACGGCTCCGCCGTTGAGGGAGAAAAATAGCGTGCTGTTGGAATTGTTGTGCGTTGTCCAGCTCGCGGTAATGTTTGTTGAGGGCGCAGTTGATGAGAACGAGACGGAAGATGCGCTTTTCAGAATGCTGACTTGGCGTACATATGTCTCGCAGAGGCCCCCTGATGCGCAGGAGATAATTGTAAAGTTCGGGTCCTCGGAGTAGTTGAAAGCCCCGGGGACAATTGAATGCGCGCTTGAATATGTAGAGTTCGAGCTTGACCCGTACATCCAGGAGACTGTCGAGTTCATTGGGGAAATCGTGTTCCAGGATAGCGTTATCGGGTCTCCCGTCCTTGGGGAGGCGGGGCTTGACGTCAAGTTAGTAACTGCGGAAGCGACGACAATTGAGAATGTCGAATTCTCGTTTGATGAGTTGACGCAGACCGAGGTTGTTGTGTTGCAGCTGGAGACTATTAGGGATATTTCGCATCCGAGGGACGGGCAGGTTGTTGAGGAATAGGCGAAGGGACCAATTTGGACGAAATGGAAGCCGGAGACTGTCGAGTTCTCGCCCAGGAGGAAGGTTCCTGTGGAGTTCTTCTTCCAGACCGAGGAGTTGAGGGGGTAGGGGGCAGTTCCGTCGGTTGTGGTGTTCCAGGTGACGTTGACTGTAACTCCCGTGACAAGGCCGTCGGCCGCGCCGTTTGCGGGGGAGGCGAGGAGATTCAATATCCCCGTTCCGTTGACTGTGATGTTTTGGCCCTGCCCGCAGGTCAAGGACTGGATGCAGGAGGGGTTTATTTCGAAATATCCGGGGAAGGGCGTGTCTGAGACTCCGAACGATAGGATAATGAAAAGGGAGAGGAGGGCCAGGATTAGAATTAGCCCGCTGTTTCCCTGCTTCCTTGCCATTTTTCCCATTTTTTGTGTTTTCTCCCTTTTTTAAGTTAGTATTGTTATTATCATGTCGTCAGTTACGTTCCAGTTCCCTGCAATGTCTGAGCCCCATATTCTCCAGGCGACAGCGGTTCCGTTCGGAAGCGGAGTGGAATTGGTCCACGTAAAGTTGCTCCATGCGAGGTTTCCTGCCAAAGGAACTGTTGTTGAATTGGCAAAGGAGCCCGTCTCATTAGTCGAGATTGTCGCGTTCGAGAGGCCGAGATTCGCGTCATACCAGAGAGCATAGAGGAGCGCGAATTCTCCCAAGGAGCCGTTGATTTCGGTCACATTGCTCCATTGACCTGAGAACCCGGGTGCAATTGCGTCGAGGTTGACATTCCTCGAAGAGGACGCCCCCACATTCCCTGCGCTGTCAATTGCATAAACCCTGTATGCATATGTTCCTATCAGGGGCCCGGTGTTATTGTAGAAGCAGTAGGCGGGGGAGCCGGGGGAGAGGCTTGCCGAATAGTTCGCTCCGTTTATTTCGGCGGAGCATGAGGCCGGGTTGATTTCGGTGAATGTTGAGTTCACCTCGAAATAGCTCCTGGAGAGGTTGGCCTCGTTAACAGGGGTCGGAGAGACATAGGAGAAGGATGCGGGGGCGAGGGTGTCTATTGTGAGGGTCCTATTCGGGGAAAATGCGGGGTTGCCCGCGGAATCGTTTGCGAACGCGCCCCAAGAATAGGTCCCGTCAGAGAGGACAATTGTCTCGTTCCACCAGCTACCGTTAAGTGGGGATGGATTTAGGGAAGCAATTGACCAGGTTCCGCTGAAGTTCCCATAAATCGCAATTGAATTGAGGCTGAAATTGTCAATTCCCATTATGTCAAAGGTTATCGCGGTCTGGCTTGTCGCAAAAGAGTCCGAGGGAGATGTGCCTAGGAGCGCGGAAGGGGCAATTGAGTCGAGGTTAGCAATCCGGTAGCCGGAGACTCCCACGTTTGAGGAGAGGTCATCGGCCCAAACCCTGTAGGAATAGACCCCCGTCCCCAAGCCTGTCGCGTTGTAAAAGCAGTGCGCAGGGGACCCGGAGAAGACGCTTCCGGAATAGTTCACCCCGTTGATTTCGGCGTAGCAGGAGGCGGGATTGAGCTCAGTGAAAGTCGAGTTTATCTCGAAATAGGTCCGGGAGAGGTTGGCTTCGTTAACAGGGGTCGGAGAGACATAGGAGAAGGATGCGGGGGCGAGGGTGTCTATTGTGACATATGCCTCGCCATAGGAGGATTGGTTGTTCCCTGCCCAGTCTTCCGCCATTGATTGGAAGACATATGCCCCGTCAGAGAGGGCCCCTGAAGTGTAGGACCAAGAAGATGTTCCGGAGGCAAGAGACCATGCTCCGGCGTTCGCCCTTATCCAGACCCTTCTCACTCCTGATGTGGCGTCAGTCGCGGTTCCCGATAGGTCGGGGGTCGTGTCAGTAGTGTATGTGCCGTTAGAGGGCGAATCTATTGAGGAGGCAGGGGCAACTGTGTCAACTGTGAGGGTCCGGTTCCCAGTAATGTTTGAGTTTCCTGAAGTGTCGTTCGAATAGACTGCCCAGACAAATTGCCCATCGGGAAGGGTTCCAGAGGCAATCCATTGGGTGTTGTTGAAGGGGCTCGAGTTGAGTAGGCGCGCTCCCCATGCCCCGGACCAGTTCCCGTATACCGCAAGATAGTCGAGTTCAAAGCTGTCAGTTCCGAGAGCCCCGAAATTAACAGAGGAGGACGATGAGTTGAATTGGGAAACTGGATTCGCCCCGAAATTGGAGACAGGAGGCTTGGTGTCAACAATTGTAATGCTAGAGTTGTTCGCGAAGTGGACTGCTCCCTGATAGAGCGTCAAAGGGCGGCCGGTGTCCGAATCAATTGCGGAGAGTATTTCCGCAACGAAGATGTCTGAGCCGAGGGCGTTTGCGGTGACAATGAAGTTGGCGTGGCCGTACTGCCCGCTGTAAATCTGCGGAATTGTGGCGTTCTTCTCGAATATCAGGTTGCTCAGTGAAAGGGCGCCTATCCCCGCCGGATAAATCAGGGAGCCCTCGGACGAATTGAGGCCGACAACAACCTCGTCAGCGCTCGAGGCCCCGGGCGCGGCATAGACAATCGCTGTTATTGTAAAGTTCTCCCCCGCCTCAGGCGAGAGGGTCGAAGCGTTCACCCCGACAATTGTCAGGTTGGTCGGGGGAAGTTCTTGGTATATTCCGGTCCAAAGGTATGTCGCGTTGTATCTGGCGTTCGAGAGGCCGGTAGGGACTAGAATCTTCAGGGTGACGTTCTGTTCCCTCGCATACTGCGTGCCGGGGGAATAGTCGCAGAAGGCGGCGGGCGTCTGGCCAAGGGGCCAGGTGTTACGCACCTGCGCCTGCTTTTGGGCCCCTCCGCATCCCGCAACATCGTTATAGAGCAGGGTCGCCCATCCCGATATTGGGAAGGCCGGGCAGGAAGTGCAGTTGACCGGCCAGAGGTCTGAAATCCTAAGCTTCCCCTGAGTCCCCTTGACGACAAGGCCCCATTTCACGAGGAAAAAGTCCGCCCCATAGTTCGAGGCCGACGCCCGCTCCATTGAGACGAATGTCTCGTTTATTCCCGGAGCCGAGACAAATGAGGTGTTTGTGGAGTTAGAGTTGCCCTGGATGTCCTTTGCGAAAAGGTTCACCGCGAGGTTCCCGACCGGAAGATCCCATCCGTTGATTCCGGTCAGGTTGCACCATCCCCCTATCGGGGCGGGAGACGGGCAGACCGACAGGTTGACTGGCCCCCTGACAAGTGTCCCGTTGTCCCAAGTGATGTTATAGTGGGAGAGGGAATAGTCTATTCCTGAAGAGTCCCCTGGATAGCTTTCGTCGAGGTATATTGAGAGATTGAAATTTCCGAAATCGACGTATTGGGTCCCGTCCCTTCCGGAAAATCCAATTGACAATTGGGGAGCCCTGCTGTCGTTTAGGAGAACAGTTATGCTGGAAGGCTCGCTTGCGTTGAAGTAAAAGTTTCCAGAAGCCGGAGAATATCCGAGCATTGATATGTCGAAATAGAGGGAGGCCCCCTGAAGTGCTTCTGTTCCTGAAATCAAATAGTCGGACTGCGAAGGGGAGGACAAAAAGTCCGGGATGAAGACCGCATATCCCTCCGAATCAGTATAGTTCGCCCCGATTTGTGCGGTCGAGTTCGACAATATTACGGTCGCGCCAACTACCGGAAGGGACGCGTTCCAACCTTGGAGCGCCCTTATTCTCGGCGGGATCCCTATCCGGACCGTTCCAAGGGACAGGGGAGAGGTCGAGTTCTGGTAATAGTATGCTTCTCCGAGGGATGTTGCCCTTCTATAGCCTCCGGATTTTTCGGCGGAAAAGGTAACGTTCGCGGCAAGCCCTATTTCCGAGGAATTGAAATCGGATGCGCCCGATACCCCGTTTGTTGAAAGGAAGGTGCAGTTACCATAGGAGCCGGTAGTGCAAGACGCTATCTCTGTTCCGTTGTAGTGGAGTCGAAGGACTGCTCCATCAATCGGGGAGTTGTCCCATCCGGCGGCTCTGGCGGAGAGCGCCTGGGCGTGGTAAGTAACTGTCACGTTCTGGCTCGAGTTGGAAATCGGTATTCCCTGGGCGGACACTGTGTTATATCCGCTCTTTGAGACAGTGACGTTTGCCGTGGGCGTTGTCAGGGGATTTGCCTCGAAATAAATTATGTTGGAATTCGCAGTGAACTGGGCTTGCCCGGTCGCGTTCGCGGTTGTTCCGTTCAGGGGCGCGCCTCCCCAGTCAAGGGAGATTATCTTGAGAGTGTATAGGGGGGTTAGCTGGACAAGCGTCTGGTTGGAGGGATATGTCGTGTTTATTGAGAATGCCTGAGGGCCCGTTGTCACAAACCCCGCCTTTCTCATCTGAACGGAGTATGTTCCCGAGTCAATTGCCGAATAGTAGCTGGGAGCCGAGTTCGCTTCAATGAACGGAGTTCCGGAGCTAGATGAAAGGGTCGCCCCCTTGACCCCCGTTCCGTTCTCGGATATTATCTCGACTCTGAGGGAATAGTCTATTATCGCCTCTCCCGAATGCTGGGCTGCAGGCGTTGTCGAGAAGGAATAGAGCTTTTCGACATATCCGCTCTTGTTTATCAGGAGGGAATTGTTCCCCGCTGCTAGGGCGAAATAATACCTGTTCCCGCTCGAGGCGGAGGGAATTATCTGGGCGCGGGTTGTGCTGTTGAGGAATATTGCGCCGGCAAGCGCGCTCTCATCCCCGCTTGACGGATTCCTCCGGACAGTTATTAGGGCCGAATATTTCGGGGAGCCTGTCCCGTTTATTGTGACTGCTGTCTGGGAGGCTTCGCTTAGGCCGGATACCTGGTAGCTTGAGGTCTCGAACCCCGACTTTGATATTGTAATGGTCGTTTCCGCGGGGACTGCAGGGCAGAAATACGCGTTGTTCGGGGCGGGAATGAACTGCTCGCACGTTAGGTTGGATGCAAGGACAACTCCCGATGAGAAGTTCGCCCCGAGCTCGTCATATATCGTCGCCTTGAGGGTGAATTGGTTTGCCGAAGAAAGTATCCCTTGGGTCCCGTTCCCAAAGGGAGCGACAATTGTCCCGGTTGTGTGGTTGACAAATCCCGCCCTGGCTATCCTTCCCTGCCCGGAAGTTCCCCCAAGTATTGGGCAACCCCAGTAATACGGACTCGACTGGTTCACCTGGCAGGAAACCCCGGCGAAAGAGACGGAACCGGAAGAGAAGTTCCTGGGGGTTGAGAACTCGTCAAAAGTCCCTATGAGGATAGAGTATTTGTTCGATGTGTTCAGTTCCGTCCTTGTTCCCGAGACTGCGGGCGAAGTGACAGAGGAGTTCAAAAAGTCGATGAACCCGTCCGCCCTAGAAGAGATGTTTGCAAGGGATCCCGCTGGAGCGGGGCAATACCAGTATGCTCCCGACTGGATGCAGGATTCAGAGTTCCAAAGCAAAAGCAGGCCTTGGAGCGGGAGGGCTGTCCCGAACTCCGTTAGCGGAAGGGCTCTGATGGTGAAATTGTTCGAAGAATACGAGACAGTCTGGTTTCCCGATACATCAGACGGGATTGACTGCGCTGATAGGAGCTGGTTTATCCTGCCGGAGGCGGAGGAGACGTTCACCCAAATTCCTGCGGAAGCGGTTCCTGCGGGGACCGGGCAGCCCCAGGCGGAGGATGCTGTTGAATTCATTCTGCAGGAAATCCCCGCTCCTGAGAGGAATGTGACTGAGGAGACGTTCGTCCCGTTAATGCTCCAGGAAAGTTCGTCTCTCGCCGAAAGCAGGAGGGTGTAGGGAACAGTTATATTGACATCCGATTTTACATAGTCGACAAATGGGACTGTCTGGCTGACCCTTCTAAGATATCCGCTGGAGGGCTGGGGAATTATTGTTATCCCGACCTCGTCCCCGGAAATTGCCGCGCATCCCCAGGAGCCGCCCGAATAAGTGCAGTTGCTGGATTGGACATATACACGCTCTATCTCGGTGGTTGTCAGGGAAAGGTTTCCGAACTGGTCAAAGACGCGGACGCCGAGATTAAAGTCAAGGTTCGCCGAGAGCGCGAGTTGGGCCCCTTGGGTGTCTGCCGGAGGAACAATTCCTGTGAGTTTCCGCGTCACATATCCGGGCTTGGCTACAGTGACGTTTCCTCCGAACGAAAGATAGGGATTTTCAGAAACAGTCATCACAGGGCATCCGTATTCCGAGAGGTTGGCGGGGTTCTGGACGCACTGCGTTGTTCCGTTCGCGTTCGTGAAGGAAACCGAGCCGGTTGAGGTCAGTATTGGCGAGTTGAACTCGTCGAATACGCGGACGAATATTGTGAATTTCTGCCGAATAGTGAGAATAGTCTGGCTCGACTGGGAAGGAACATATCCGGAATTGGTCGCCTGGAGATATCCGGGGTTGAACGGGGAATCCAGGTTCGCCCTTATGTCAAATGGGCTTGTGTGCTTTCCAGTGTCAATCGGGGCTATTACTGAACCGTTCACAGCCCCGTCAGAATCAAAGCTTCCCCCGTCCATGAAGGGCTTGTACCAGGGGGTTCCGGCGGAATCCTTGACAGTAAAGTTCCCCCTGAGAATGGACTGGTTGAACTCATTTAGGATTATTATTCTCGTGTTCGGCACAAGGGCGATTGATATTGTATCCGCCCCCCCTGAAGGGAGGTTTTCAGAGCAAGAGCTGAGACTGCCTATTCCCACGCATATTCTTGATGCGTCAAGAGTCCGGTTGTTTGTGACATATGCCGGGGAAGAAAGGGAGATGTTGACAATTGTCCCGAGCGGAACTCCGCAAAGCTGGCTCTTTGTCCCAAAGAGGGTTGTGCAGGAGAAGGAATTCCCTCCGCTGGAATTGAACGCAATAGCGGTTGCGTTGGAGAAGTCAACCCCCTCTTTTATGTCCGCCCCCGTCAGGGCGTCCGTTGCGTTGACAATCAGAGTGTAGATATTGACTGCTTTCGTTCCGGACCCCTCGTTTCCGACGGAATCTTTAACCTTGACCTCGACGTTCTCTGACCCATAGAGGGAAGGGTGTTGCGGAACGTTGATATTCCCCTCGCACCTGCCGGAAATCAGGGGCAGTGTCCCCGCATCAATTCCCCCGATGGAAACGTTGCAAAGGGGGCTAGATATTCCGGAAAGGGCGTCTGTCACAGAAGAGTTGACATATATCGTCTCCCCTTGCCTGAAAAAGTTGGAGATGTTAGCGGCGGAGGAGACGGAAACTAATGATATCTGGGGGGCAGTCCGGTCGGCTGCGAACACTGTCTGATTGTTGAGGACGCTTTGGTTCAGGATCTGCCCTGATATTCCGTCATAATAGTTGAGAGTGAAGTTCGCGAATTTCTGGCCTTCCGCCGGATCTGTCGCCCTGATTTCAAATGTCAGGGTAGCGTTCGTCCCCGGAACTAGCTCGGTAACTGAATCGGTCCGCAGTGGAGAGGTGTATCCTGAGCTGTCGTCAGCGCCAGTTCCTGAGACAACCCTTATTGTTGCAAGGCTTATGTTCGCGCTCGATATTGTCGAGGGCGCTCCGGGTATTCCCACGACAACTGAGAGCCTTGCTACTGAATGCTCCGGATTCGTCGAAACGAATGAGACGTTCGGAGTTATTGAATAGACTCTGACTACGGGCGGGCTGTATACGGTTGTCGAGGAGGTCTCGGAAGTAAAGGAGGTAACGCGACTGTTTTGGTCAATTCCCGTGGCGTTGAAGCTCAAAGTGAGTGTTCCAGGAGACGTTCCTGAGGGTATGTTGAAGTTCGACACATAGCTCCTGAAGCTCCCGCCGTTGATGTTTCCGCCGGCGGATATTGAGGGCGTTATTGACTGGTAGGGCAGGAGTATTGAGATGTTCGGGTTGACTGCTAGCGCGGTCGCGTCCCCGTTGTTGTCGACGCGGAAAGTAGCGGAAAGGCCGGTCTGCCCGGAAACAGCCCTTGAAGGGAGAGGCGTCGGGATTGCGGTGGAGAGGGAAATTTCCCTTTGGACTGTCACGAAAACGGAGGCGGTCGAGCTCCCTCCGGTCGAGTTGTATGAAATCGGAGTTATTTCGACCGGGTTTGTCGGCGGGATGCTTGAGGGGGCGGAGGAAATGTTTGCGACAATTGCCGCGCTCCCGGCAGGTGCTATTCCAGTTCCCCCGTTAGCCGAGCAAATGAGTATGTTTAAGCCTCCTCCAGTTATTATTGTGTCGTGGAAATTTGAATACGGGCAGCTTGCATAGGTTATTACTCCGCTAGTGAAAAGGGAGAATGGTATCAGGACATCAGTTATTGTCTCTGACCCCGTGTTCTGGATTGTTACGGTGAATGTCACGTTCTGGTTTGTGCTGACTGTTCCGGGAGATATTCCTGCAGTGAAGGCGGGGGCTGAGAACGCCTGCGGGAGCAAGATAAAAGAGAGCGCGAGAGCCAACGCAAGGAGTCTTGACAATTTCTTAAAGTCCGCCATCTAGCCGATCGCTCCTCCGGAAAACCCGTATGTCCCGTTATATCTGTCCGAAGGGACGCTTGGCGGGACCGCCACAACAAGGAAGACTTTTGCTTCTTTGACGTGCAGGGTCGAGAGGTTGGTGTCGCAGAAGGGGGAGGGGACAAGGCTCGAATTGTACTCGTTTGAGACGGGGGCGCTCTCGGGAAGGCAGCTCGAGTTGTAGTACCACATTCTCGCGCAGGCTCCGTTCGGGCATCCGGCTTCGGTAATGTTCAGGTATCCTCCGGCTATTCCGGAAAAGTCGGAAAGCTTCATTCTCGCATAATCGCCCTTCAGGAAGAGGTCGAATGAAAAGTTCCAATAGTCGAGGCCGTGGGAGAATGCGGAGGGTTTCGAGAAGTTTATTGCAGTCGAGTTCGCGACCGGTATTGAGAGGAGGGTGAAGTTGGTGGAGTTCGAAAGCCCGGAATTGTCCGTCGAATTCAGGACAATTGAAAAGTTGCCCGCGGGAATCTCCGTACCTAGGATTGAAAAGTTGCATGTTCCGGAAGAGCACGAGGGAACTGCCCAGTTGAGGAAAACCCCTCCGGTTGAATTCAGTATCCGGTATCTAGTCCCGTTCGGGGCGAGGCCGGAGCCGTCCGAGCCGTACGGGTCTGAGACTGAGAATGTTGCGTTGAACCGCTCGAACCCGACAGAGTTTCCGTGATAGGGAGAGGATGCGCTCCCGTCATAGAGCGAACCGTCCGGCCAGTAGAAGGAGAAAACGGGGGGCTCGGAATCCGAGAGAATTATTGTCATTTCAGAGAGTTTTGACGAGTTGAAGGAGAGTATTGTAGTGTTGTTCGAATACCCTGCCTTTGAAGCGGTCGGCCAGATTGAGGCCAGGTGGGATATTTCTTCGGGGGACAAGCGGATGTCAGTTGAATTCGCCGAGGAATAATAGTTCGGATTGAATTCCACCCCTCCGGTGGAGTTCGTGCGTCCCAAGGCAATTGTTGATGAGGAGAGGTTGGCGAGAGTTATTGTCGCGTTGGAGACCGGGCTAGCGTTCCACGAGTTCCTGACAAGGAAAACCAATTTCCCGGAAATCCTAAACTGCCCGGCGGGAAGGGGAGAGGTCAGGTTCTGGTAATAATATGCGGGGCCAGAAGTCTGTATTCCGGCGAAACCGGGCTTTGTCGCGTCGACCGATATTGTGTCCCCTTGGGAAATTCTTGAGGAGTTGAAGAACGCTGTCTCGGGATCCGCAGGGCCGTTATATGCCGTGAATGCGCACGCTCCGGCGGACGTTGTGACGCATGTAGCGATTTTTTCCGAGGGCGAGAACGTGTTCCTGTAGAGGCGAACAGTTGCCCCGGACACCGGAAGGCCTGCCCAGTCGGTTATTGTCAGGTTTATTCCCTGGGCCTGGGAGGTTGCGAGGGCATTTTGCAAGGAGTCTGAGAAGGTCTGGAAGGAAAATCCGGCAGTGTTATACCCTTGCTTTGAGACGGAAATGTTCACTGCGGGAGTTGTTGCCGGGATGTCGAAATATCCGACATTCTCAGAGGAGGACAGGTTCCTCTGGAGAAGGGTTGTGCCGTTCGAGGAATATGCCAGAGTTACGGTTGTCCCGTTGAGGGGGGCGCCTCCCCAGTCAAGCGCAGTCACTTTGAGGGAGGTCGGGAGGATTAATGTCAGCTGCGTCTGGTCGTTCGGGTATGTCGTGTTAATTGTGGCAGAAGTCGAGTTGTTGACATGCCCTGCCTTGCCGGCATATATTGTCGCATAGCCCGAAGGTATTGCGAAATAATAGCTGTTCGTTGTCGCTGAAATGTTCTGGTGGTGGCTGTACGGGTAGAGGACCGCTCCAGAAGTTATCTGTGTGCCGTTCTCAGTCAAAAGGCTCACTCTTACTGAGAACTTGTGGTCTGTTACCTCGTTCTGTTGGACTGCTGAAGTAGTCCCGATTGAGAGGAGCCTATCGACATAACCGGTCTTTCGGACAATCAGGTTCTGGGTTCCCGGGGGGAATGCGAAGAGAAATACGTTCGGGGAAGATATATCTGATCTGTTGCCTGAAGGAGTTATTGCGGCTCCGCTTGTCGCGTTTATGAATTCTATTCCTTCGCTCATTTCTTGGAGATAGCCCGTGTCGTTCTCCTCCCTTGTTATCCTTATTGATGCGGAGTATTCGAGGCCGGAAGCGTTTGAGCGGGTCAGTTGTAGGACAATTTGGGGCCCGGCAATCGACATCCCTGAAGCAAGTGCAGTCCTGTTCACATATCCTGTTTTCGATGCAGTTACTGAGGAAGTCGGGGAGGAGACGGGGCAGTGGTATTTCCCGGGGCTCTCGAACCGGCAGGGGAATTCGAGGCCGGTTGCGTTGACTGTCGCTCCCGAGAGCGCGTTCCCAATCTCGTCAGTGAGGTTGACCATGAGCGTGTAGTTGAAGTTCCCGAAAATCGCCACCTGGGGCCCGTCTTCCCCGTTCGCGGTGTTGTTCGAGGAGTTCCAGGAAATTATGCCGGGATTCGTTATTGTCGCGAATCCTGAGGAGGCCCATTGGGCCGGGCAGCCCCATGCAAAGGCGGCCGCGGAATTGTTTACGCAGTTTATTCCGCCGAATGTCACGTTCCCAGACCCCCTGATGTCCGGGAACCCTCCCAAAGAGTCCCGGGTATAGACGAGTATTGTGAATTGGTTCTGGCTTTTGAGTAGGGACTGGTTCTGGGACGGAACGGGGGCGGTAGAGGAAATGTTTGAGGAAACATATCCCGGGATTTTTGTGCGGACAGTGAACTGGCTTCCGGCCGGAACGGGGCAGAACCAGTCAGAGAGGCTTGAGTTCAAACAGGGAATGGCGAAGCTGCCGGAATGTGCAGTGACGTTCGCACCAAAGACCTGGACCCTCCTTGAGAATTCGTCAGTGGAATTTATCCTTACAGTGTAGTTGTGGGATGTTGTTGTCCTGTTCGGGACCGACGAATAGACTGAGGAAGGGGGGGAAATTACCAAGGAGACTGCGTTTATGTAGTGGCCCACCGGGCTTGCGGACGCGAGAATTGTCGAGTTCGCGGACGCTATTGGTACCGGGCACCCCCAGTTGGAGGAATTCATCGGGCTCTGGACGCAGCTTATTGTCCCGTTGAATGCGACTGAGGAGATGTTTTGGAATATCAATCGTTGGGCGAGCTCGTCGAAGGTCTCGAGTTCAACGGAATAGTTGTTAAGCGACGGATAGACTTTCTGGACAAGGGCTGACGGGGATATTGAGATGTTTGAATAGAGAAATCCGCTGGCGTTGGTCGGCGTTATGTTGACATATGCGTCCGAGACTGTTGAGGGGCACCCCCAGACAGGCATTGTCCCGTTCCTCGAGCATGCGCCCGCAAATTCGGTCTCAACGGAAATTATTTTCGAATAGTCTATTGAGGAATAGTTGTAAGCGTCTCTTCCCTGCACAATTACCGTAAAGTTCGCGCGCTCGGTTGAGTTTATCTGGCCAGATGCTGGGGTCATTGGCGGGAGAAGGCGAAGTGTCCGGAAGCTAACAAAGCCCGGCTTTTCAACTGAAAAGGGCGCTCCGGTAGGGCCGTAGGAGGAGTTGGAAACCCTGGCAACGCTTGGTATCCTGCATCCGAAAACATGGTTGTCGGAAGGGTTCGCAATGCAGGCGACAGGCGAGAACCCGAATTCGCTATCTGGGTTATAGACAATGGAACCGCCAGTCCTATTCACAATTGATCCGAACTCGTCTAGGAGGTTGAAGAGGACAGAGTATTTCGAGGTCTTTTGTATTACAGTCTGGCTCGTGTTTGTCGGCGTGAAGGACTGGCTCCAAGACGAGAGGCCGGTGTTGTTGTTGTTCGGGGCAATGTTGAACTCTATTGAGAACGGCGCATTCCTTTTCGCCGTGTCGAATGGGAAGAGAAGGGCCCCTGCGCTCGAGTTCTCGTCCCCGGGCCCTCCGTCTGAGAGATAGACTAGCCATGAGGAGGAATCCGTTACAGTTATGTTGAATCCCGTCACAGGAAGGCCGAACTCGTCACTGACAATTATCAGGGTGTTCGGGATTAGGTGGACTTTGGAATAAACCCTGCCCAATGCGGGGGTTGTCGTGTCGCAGGCGAATATGTTCTCGCTGCCTCCGACGCACACAGTCTGGTTCCCCTGGGACTCGTTCCAGACATAGGCAGGGGAATATGCGGAAATGTTGACAACCGTTCCGTAGGGTATTCCGCAAAAGTGCCGGGTGCTGTTGAGTTCAGTGTTCGCATAGCACCGGAAGAACTGGTTTCCGGGCGTGTTGTTCCGCGCCCCGACTATTGCGTCAGAGAGTGTTGAAGAGTTCCTCACTTCCGCCCCGGTAATCCCGTCGAAGGTGTCAACTTGGAGGGTGTAGAGGAATACCGAATATACTGCTGTCGCATTGTTCCCTACAGCGTCAGTTGCAACGACTTTCAGGGGGAGCTCTCCATATAGGGAGGGCCCTGCGGGGGAAATAACGCTTCCGTTGCAGGTGCCGGAGGAATATGACAAGTCAGTAGTTGTCCTTGTGTTGTTGTTCCCGAAAAGGACAATGCAGTTCGAGGAGGTTCCGGAAAGGGAATCTGAGACTGTCGCGTTTATCTGGACTGTGGGAGATGTCGGCCTTATGAAGTATGTCGAGAGGGAAGCTCCGGTGTCCTTCAATCCGAGTATTGAGAGGGCGGGGGGCGTTGTGTCATATCCGAACGCGTTTGATTTGTTTCCTGAGAGGGGCCCGTATTGGACTCCGGAGCCGGCGTCAACATAGCTAACGGTGTAGTTGACATTGACAGGGCCACCGCCCCAGCTCCCGATTCCTGTTACGTTAAAAGAAATGTCGGAGAGGGTATTTGCCGGAATTGTCGCGTTGAGGAGACTCGTGTTAACATAGGTGAATTCCGCCGACCGGTCAATGTCGGACGCGTCATAGAATTTGAGGGAAGCTCCCGTAATGTTCGCAGACGCCTGGCCCGAATTGTTGACCCTGATTGTGAGGTTGAGAGTGTTATACGGATATGTGCTTGATATGAACCTCGTGCTGTTGATTACGAGAGATGTTGTGAGGTTCGGGGGGTTGAGGACTGTCGTCGACCCTTGGACAGTTCCGGAGGTGAAAGTCTGGAGGCTGTTTGGGTCGGTGACTGTGAGGTTGAACCACTGCGTCAGGGTCCCTGCCGAAGCGTTTAGGGGGATATCTACATAGAATGTGAA
>Ga0209835_1000864_pt1 | contig 18431 bp, 15 predicted proteins | sample LakKivwa52mmetaG_FD_184138 | JGI IMG/M metagenome (GOLD analysis project Ga0209835, IMG submission 184138) | Anoxic lake water microbial communities from Lake Kivu, Rwanda to study Microbial Dark Matter (Phase II) - Lake Kivu water 52m metaG... | ecosystem: Environmental > Aquatic > Freshwater >...
ATATAAGCACAATTCTGCTGCTTAGCCCTACAACTCAACAGCGACAAAGCTTATGAGCGAATTTGGTTCCGTTATTGCAAAGGCAAATTCCTCATTTGATGAGGGTTTTGGATGTGGGAAACTTTAGTTAAGATATTATCCCAGCGATATTGAAACCGCGCCCGCTTCCACCATTTGGGGTGTAGTTTACGACAACAATCTATATGTTCAGGTTGATGGCATTTTTATAAAAACCAGATCAACCAAAGATGGCTATATTATTGACAACATGATAAACTTTAAAAACAAATCGAATGCAAAAAAAGGTTTTCAAACAGGCTATTATATCGGCATAGTTCCTGGCCTTCTTTTGGGTGGGGTTACCGGCGCACTTGTTTTTCCCTTGTTAACAGCTCCTATCGGAGCAGGAATAGGAGCATTATCACGAGATATTAAAATGAGCGAAGAAGCTTACAAAATTGATATGACTACAGGATTACCAAAACCAATTCCTTACAAATTCTCTGAAGAAATTGAGAACACAAAAGAATTGGTATTTTATTCGCGCAAAATTAATGCGCCAATCCCTGAATTGATAATAAACGAAAAACCAGTATGCCAATTCAACAAGAACTCATATTACATCCATGAATTCACCGACAATCCGGAAAACCTGACTGTTTGTCTGAAATCATCTAAAGATACCATTTGTCAAAGCCTCACATCAGATTTTACAGGCAAAAGGTATTTTGAAGTAATCGTGAATTCAAATGGAAAGGCATCCATTTTTGAGAAAAAGCAATCACAAACCATCAATTATGTAAAGGAAGAGATTAGAACAGGAAAGCTATTCCCGCTCAATTAATGAAGCATATCTAAAAACACGGAAATGAAGCCTGCAACAATCATTATGCAATTGCCTGATAAATACCTGTCATTCCTCTACCCTACCGCATCACCGCTGTTGCGGGAAAGGAAGGAATGCCGACTATCTTTGACTGCGAAATTTTAAACGAAAATGGACAATGAAAAAAACGAATTCAAAACTTTCACAGGCTCAAAACGGCATTTCTACATCCAAAACAGGCATTTCGACATGGTTGGGGTGGGAAATGGGGAAATCTGATTTATCTTTGACAGCGAAATTTTAAACGACAAATAACCATGAAAAAAATGAAAATAGAACTTTCACACGCTCAAAACCCCATTTCGTCGTCGAATATGGCTGTTTCGACATGCTTGCCCTGCGAGTTGAGGTGAAGTGATTTATCGTTGAAAATGAAAATTATATAGAAATGGAAAATCCAAAACCTACATTGAATTTCATACTTGTTGCAATATTTATGGCGTCGTATTTTTTGACTTACTCACAAAAAACCAGCCGAAAGGATTACTCTACTTTTAACAAACCACCCATCGAAAGGCAATACTACAGAGCAGTTACAATCGGTTTTTTACAGGGAGGAGGCTCTGCAATTGGTATAGAACATGAGGAAATGGTGTTTGCCGATGATCACTATAGCATTCATTATGGAATTGGATTTAATAGCTTAAATTTTGAGGAATATACCACAGGAAGTTGCACGATTGGTGTTAATTACCATTTTCAACCCAACATCAGAAGCTCAATGGTTTCACTAAGTTATTTCCATCAGGGTTTCAAAGAATCTTTTTATATGAACACGATAGGGATGTCCTATATCTTTCGTGCAAAGAAATATTTTTCTGCTCAAATTGGGCTAGGATTCCCAATCAATATTGGCCCTGCCATGGGAGAAGCCACCAAAAAACCACCGGTTGTATTATTGTTTTCAATTGGAGGGTATTATTTAAGATAGAAATTGATTTAAAAAGAAATTTGGAGCTATGAAAACACACCTTTCACAGGCTGAAAACGGCATTTCGTCATCCAAAACAGGCATTTCGACATGGTTGGGGCGGGAAATGGGGAATTCTGATTTATCTTTGACAGCGAAATTTTAAACGAAAACGGACTATGGAAAAAATGAAAACGAAACTTTCACACCCCCAAAACGGCATTTCGACATCCAAAATGGGGGTTTCGACATGGTTGGGGTGGGAAATGGGGGGAAGTGGTTTGTCCTTGACAGCAGTTCTTTGAATTCAGCAATTATTTCCGATGTTTTTATGCTACCCAAAATAGTGAAGAAACTATGAATCAATAATTACAAACCAAAATTTAGGAAAATGAAAAAGTTATCTACAATTGGCGGATTAATTGCTTTTTCAGTAATTGCAGGCCTAATCTCATGTGAGAAAGATCAAAAATACAGCGAAAGATTGTCAGGCAGTGTTTATTATATCAATACAACTATTCCTGTCTCAGGGGTTTTGTTATCAATTGGCGGCAAAACAGCTACCACCGGCAATGATGGAAAATACAGCATAACTGCAATCAGTGATGGCAATCATACAATGACTGCTGTTAAAGAAGGGTTTGAGAATTATTCTATAAGCATACAAATTGTTTCAGGATCAAATAAACATGATATTGAACTGATTTCATATTTGTATGCCCATAATCTGAAAGGGACCGTCACATCAATTAATCATCTGCATGGATCCGGGCCACTTGAATCTTGCCACGTGGTTGTTCTCAACCCTGACGGTTCCGCGAGCAATCTAAAATCACAAACATCTTCAACAGGGTTTTATCAAATCCTCTTAGTGCCTCAAGGCAACAGAACGATAAGATTTATGGCAGAAAACCATGAAACGGCAGAGGTTAATATTTCAATGGCTGACCCGGATTATCAATTAGATTTGGAAATACCAATAGACCCAGAAGGGTTTATCGGAACAATTTATGGTGGTGGTATACTCGCCTACATACTTAAACCAGGCGACTCTGGCTATGTTAATGGTCGAATTGGTCTGATAGCTACTCCAAACGATTTGGGTCCCGCAGAATGGGGTTGCTATGGCACTTCAATAGGAGAAACAGGAACTCACATTGGCGCAGGTGCAGCAAATACTGCTGCCATTGTTGCTGGGTGCAGCACTTCAGGAATTGCAGCCCGGTTGTGTTACGATCTTGAACTAAATGGTTACGGCGACTGGTTTTTACCAAGCAAGGATGAGCTGGATAGATTATATTTGAATCGCCACTTAATTGGTGGTTTTTATAGTAAGTACTATTGGAGTTCTTCTGAGCACGATCCTTTTATCGCCTGGGAACAGAATTTCTACGGTGGCCCCAAGTACCTCTATTATAAGTATAGTAACAAGAGTGTCCGTGCCGTCCGTGCTTTTTGACCAATTACCTATCTAATGATGTAAGGTGCGTTGCCCCACGGTTTTTCATAGTGCATTATTACATACCGGCGATTAAACACAATTTTTTCCCTCTTTTAATAACAACCACCAAATGAAAAAGTCAGCTAGTACGGTGAAAGATGTGTTGAAAAAAGCCAAATCCTGAAAAACAACCTTTCAATAGCCACCAAAGATATTTTTCATCCGCCGGAAATTTACGCCGGTTCTGCACAACACTGTATCTTTGCTCACTTTTAGTAACTCAAAAAAATAAAAAGCGATGAATAGCAAAGATATCCTCCGGCTGGCGGAGAAATACAGTGCCCTCACGGCAGCCAACCTCTCGGAACTGGTGAAGATCAAGAGCCTGAGCGGTGGCGAAGAGGAGGTGGTGAAAAAGATCGGTGAGCAGATGCTCGAGGCTGGTTTTGAGGAGGTTCGGTTTGATGGCCTGGGCAATGTGATCGGCAGAATCGGGAACGGCAAACGGGTGCTGGCCATTGACGGGCACGTGGATACCGTAGATGTGGGCAACCCGGGCAACTGGGATTTCGATCCTTTCAGCGGAGAGATTAAAGACGGGTATGTTTACGGGCGCGGCAGTGTTGACCAGAAAGGCGGAGTGGCGGCTTTTATCACCGCCGGAAAAATCATCAGCGAACTCGGGCTGGCCAAAGACCTCACCCTATTGTGCGTTGGCAGCGTGATCGAAGAGGACTGCGACGGGCTTTGCTGGAAATTCCTGGTCGAGAAAGAGGGAATCCGCCCGGATATGGTCATCAGTACCGAACCCACCAACCTCAACATCTATCGCGGGCAGCGCGGCAGGATGGAGATGGATGTGATTTTCACCGGCCTTTCGGCACACGGCTCGGCGCCCGAAAGAGGTAAAAATGCAATTTACATGGCATCGCGCACCTGCCTCGAAATCGAAAAACTGAACGAAAGGCTGAAGCACGACGATTTCCTTGGAAAAGGCAGCATCACCATTTCGCAGTTTGTTTCGGGCGCTCCATCTCTTTGCGCAGTGGCCGACTACGCCAAGATTCACCTCGACCGCAGGCTCACCTGGGGCGAAACCAAAGAGATTGCCATGGAGGAGATCAAAACTATTATTAAAGGTATAGATGCCAAAGTGGTGGTTCCTTATTACAGCCAAAAGGGTTGGACCGGACTAGAATTTGGCATGGAGCAGTATTACCCCACCTGGCTGCTGCCCGAAGATCATCCGGTGATCAGAACAGGCGTGGAGGCCTTCACCCGGCTCTTCGACAAAGCCCCGGTGGTGGACAAATGGACTTTCTCCACCAACGGCGTTACCATCAATGGTATTTACGGAATCCCCGTTCTCGGCTTCGGCCCCGGCAACGAAGTGATGGCGCACGCCCCCAACGAAAAAACCCCTGTTTCAGACCTGGTGGCTGCTTCGGCGTTTTACGCTGCGTTTGCGGAGCTTTTTGCAAAATCCTGAAATCCAAATCGCTGCAGCCATAAAGAACCAACGACAGTGCAAAAAATTACGAAATGGCAAACGACAAAAAGCCCACCCGACCCGAAAACGTTCAGGAGCACATTTGGTTTTTTCCGAAATCCCGATTGCTGCCGGGACCAAAACTCAAAAAACCAAAAGGCCTGTTTTTGCCAACAATCTGACACCGTTCCGACCCAAAAACTTATTTTAACCGACTGAAATAGAAAATATAATTTGTAGATGATTTTAAAAGAATTGAAACCAAAAAAGGCACTGAACAAAGCCTTTTTAAAAGTAAAACCGACCAGAACTGAAATTGAAGGTTTCAAGACCAATCTCATTACTTTGCTCGACCGGACAAACGACACCGAAAGCGAAGAGTTCCACAAAAACCTTGTTTCCGACTTTCTAAAAGAAACTTACTACAAGCAAAATCATTTTATTAATACCAAAGGTCGAAACGACCTCGTGATTCACAACGGACAAAATGCAAACTCGACAGTTGGCGTAATTCTCGAAGCCAAAAAGCCGACCAACAAAGCCGAAATGATTACCACTAAAAGACTGAACACAAAAGCGTTTCAGGAATTGGTATTGTATTACTTACGAGAAAGAATTACACATAAAAACCTTGAAGTAAAACATTTGGTTGCGACCAACATCAACGAATGGTTCATTTTTGACGCTACCCTGTTCGACAGACTTTTAGCTCAAAACAAAAATCTTGTAAAACAATTCAACGACTTTGAAGGCGGACGCCTGGCAGATACCAAAACCGATTTTTTCTACAAGCAAATTGCCGAGACATTTATTGACGGCATCACTTCTGAAATTGAATTTACCTGCTTCAACATTCAGGATTTTCAAAAACCGTTGCGCAATGCCAACAAAGCAGACGATAATTCGCTGATTGCATTATTCAAATTGTTGTCGCCGGAGCATCTTTTAAAACTTCCGTTTACCAACGACAGCAACAGCCTCGACAAACGTTTTTACAGCGAGTTGTTGCACATCATCGGCCTGACCGAAACCAAAGAAGGAAGCAAAAAACTGATCGAACGAAACAAGCCAGGCGAACGGCACACAGGAACAATCCTGGAAGATGCCATCATTCAGCTTGACAGCTTAGATAAGTTTAGCCGAATGGAAAAGCCAGACCAATTCGGAAACACAACTCAGGAACGGCTTTTCAATGTTGCCCTTGAACTTTCCATCACCTGGATAAACAGAATTTTGTTCTTAAAGTTGCTGGAAGCCCAACTCATCACTTATCACAGGTTCGACAGGCTCATTGCAGGCAAAGGCGACAAATCTTATTCGTTTCTCAATCATGACAAAATCAAGAGCTACGACGACCTGAACAGCTTGTTTTTTCAGGTGTTGGCACGCAAGTATGACGAGCGGAACGAAGATGTGAAGCAGATTTTCGAGAAGGTTCCTTATCTCAATTCATCACTTTTCGAGCCAACCGACCTTGAGCAGGTAACTTTGTTTATCAGCAACCTGAAAGACGATAAAACCATTCCTGTTTTCTCGCAAACCGTGCTGAAAGACCAGCATGGCAAAAAACGGACAGGCAATATTTCTACGCTTCAGTATTTGTTTGAGTTTTTAGATGCTTACGACTTTGGAGCCGAAGGCGGTTCAGCGATTCAGGAAGACAACAAAACGCTGATTAACGCTTCGGTTCTTGGATTGATTTTCGAGAAAATAAACGGCTACAGAGACGGCTCGTTTTATACTCCCGGTTTCATCACAATGTATATGTGCCGTGAAACTATCCGCAAGGCCGTAGTGCAAAAATTCAACGAAACCAAAAAATGGAATTGCACAACGATTGAAGAACTTTATGATAAAATTGAAGACCGAAAAGAGGCCAACCAAATCGTAAACAGCATCAAAATTTGCGACCCTGCCGTGGGTTCAGGACACTTTTTGGTTTCGGCGCTCAATGAAATAATTGCTGTGAAAAATGACCTGAAAATTCTGCAGGACCGTGATGGGAAGCGCCTGAAAGAATATCAGGTGGAAGTGGTAAATGATGAACTGATTATAACAGACGACGAGCATGAACTTTTTGAATACAACCCAAAGAGCAAAGAATCTCAGCGCGTGCAGGAAGCGCTTTTCCACGAAAAGCAAACCATTATTGAAAACTGCCTTTTTGGTGTGGACATCAATTCCAATTCAGTAAAGATTTGCCGTTTGCGTTTGTGGATTGAGCTTTTGAAAAACGCTTATTACAAATCCGCTGGTTTCGACTCCGCTCAACCAGCGCTGGAAGTGCTTCCGAATATTGACATCAACATAAAATGCGGAAACTCTTTGGTGAGCCGTTTTGCTATGGATGCCGACCTGAAACAAGCCTTGAAAAAAAGCAAATGGACCATTGACAGCTACCGAATTGCCGTTGACACTTACCGCAACGCTGAGAATAAGGAACAGAAAAGAGAAATGGAACGGCTGATTGCCGGCATTAAATCGGATTTCAGAAGTGAAATTTCGTTGAACGACCCGAAAGTGAAAAAGCTACGAAAACTGTCAGGCGACTTGTATCAAATGACCAATCAAGGGCAACTTTTTGTAATGAGCAAAAAGGAAAATGCCGATTGGAACAAGAAAGTGCAACAACTGACCGAAGAAACCAAAAAACTTGAAACCGAAATTGAAGAAATAAAAGCCAACAAGATTTTTGAAAACGCTTTTGAATGGCGTTTTGAATTCCCTGAAGTGCTGAATGATGATGGGGATTTTGTGGGCTTTGATGTGGTGATTGGTAATCCGCCTTATATAAGACAGGAGGAATTGAAGGACTTTAAGACATACTATAAAGCAAATTATAAGCTTCATTCTGGCACAACCGATATTTATGTGTATTTTATTGAAAAAGGATTCGGCATTCTGAAAAACAATGGGGTGTTTACCTACATTATGCCCAATAAGTTTATGCAGGCCGGTTATGGACGACCTGCCAGAAAGTTCTTTTTGGAGAACAATTTGATAGAAATCATTGACTTTGGTGATTTTCAAGTGTTTGACGAGGCAACAACCTACACGTGTATTACTCGGGCATGCAAGGTTAATACCATGGAAAACATTTACACCACAAAAATCAAATCTTCAACCTTTACAGAGGATTTCGCCAAATACATTCTCGCACATCGTAATGAAATCAATCAATCTTCTTTAACTGCCGAAACATGGGTTGTCGAAGATTCTGAATCTCAGAACCTTTTACAGAAAATGTGCTCTAAAGGTGAAAAATTAGAAACTTATATTGCTGATGGCGCAAAACGGGGCGTGCTTACAGGATTAACTGAGGCATTTTTGATTGACAATATGACTCGGAACAGCATCATTACCTCCGACCCTAACTCAGCCAGTTTAATTAAACCCTTTCTTTTGGGTCGAGATGCCAAACCCTATGCCACAAGCGAGAATATAAATTGGCTCATCCTTGTACCAAAGGGTTTCACAATTAAGAGAAACCTGCCTCCCTCTGACCCAAACTATGTTTCAGAACCCATGCCCCGCTACGGCTACATTGAGTATAACGAAGCATGGGAATGGTTTAAAACGCATTACCCCGGGATTTCCGGACATTTAATCAAATTCAAAGACAAGGCCGAAGCCCGGACCGATAAAGGAGACTACTGGTGGGAGCTTAGGGCTTGTGACTACTACGATAAATTTGAGAAACCAAAAATTTTATACCAGGTATTCCAAGTAAAGCCTTGTTTTATTTTAGATAGTAGCGGAATGTATTGTAACAATTCCATGTGGTTTATTCCTTCCGATGACAAGGTGCTTCTGGGGATTCTAAATTCAAAAATCGGCTGGTGGCTTATATCAAAATATTGCACAGCTATTCAGAATGGTTTTCAGCTCATTTGGAAGTATTTCAGCCAGATACCTATTGCAATAGGCAATGATACAATTCGGTTTCAGCTAATTGATGTGGTGGATAAAGTAATAAACGTAAAAGAACAATTACCATTATCGGACACAACGAATCTCGAATCCCAAATAGACCAATTGGTTTATCAGCTTTACGAGTTGACGGAAGAAGAAATAAAAATTGTGGAGGGGATATGACTATTAAAATCGTTTTATCGGAATTGGAAAAATGCCTGTTTCCAGAATTTTACCCTTATTACAACCAATATTTTTACGACGACATAAACTATTTACAAAAAAGGGATGAATATGATAAAACAAGCATGTTGAACCTTGTATTTAAAATAAAAGTTGTAAAGTATGGTGTCAAAGTAATGGATAAAAATCTAAGGTATGTACTTAATTGCATTCTTAACAAGCACATTGATAATTATTTGGATTGGCACAGGGAGTATGACTGGCATGAACTGAAATCAATTCTCATGTTTTTTTTGGTATTCTCAGAAGTAAGTAACACAAGGGAGCTTGTCAATTTATTTGAAGATAAACCAATAAAAGTTCTCTTTGCCAAATATTTACCTAAAAAATATTGACCTGAAACACCTAATAGATCAATTTGTTTATCAACTTTACAAATTGACTGAAGAAGAAATTGAAATAATAGAAAACAGCGTAAAATAGCCGCCATGACCAAAGAAACCGCCATTAAACTGTTTGAACAAAAAGAAATACGTTCTGTGTGGAGCGATGAAGATGAGAAATGGTATTTCTCCATTGTAGATATTATTTCCATCTTAACCGACCAGCCTACACACCAAGGCGCAAGAAATTACTGGAAAGTAATGAAAAGCCGATTAATAAAGGAAGGCAATGAAACGGTTACAAATTGTAACCGGTTGAAATTGCTTGCCGAAGATGGCAAAATGCGCGAAACCGATGTTGCCGATACCGAACAGCTTTTCCGGTTAATCCAAAGCATTCCTTCGCCCAAAGCCGAGCCCTTTAAAATGTGGCTGGCACAGGTTGGGCGTGAGCGCATTGATGAAATTGAAGACCCCGAACTGGGCATTGACCGTTTAATGGAAACCTACCTGCGTAAAGGTTACAGCAAAGAGTGGATAAACCAGCGCTTGAAAAGTATTGAAATCCGCAAAGAATTAACCGATGAATGGGAAAACCGTGGCGTACAAAAAGGGCAGGAATTTGCCATATTAACTGATGAAATTACAAAAGCCTGGAGCGGGTTTACAACCAGGCAGTACAAGAGCCTGAAAGCTTTGAAAAAAGAGAACTTACGCGACCACATGACCAATCTTGAACTGGTGCTGAATATGCTTGCAGAAGCAACAACAACCGAGATTTCTAAAGAAAAAAAGCCAAATACATTCGAAGACAACAAACGAGTTGCCCGTCAAGGGGGAACAATTGCCGGTAACACAAGAAGGGAAATTGAGGAAAAAACCGGAAAAAGGGTTGTAACACCACAGAATGCAAAACAACTTGAAAAAAAGAAAAATAAAGAAATTGACAATAATTGATTGCAACGACCACGCTTCACAGTCACACATCCCGAAGAATCGGAACCAAGTCGTACCAGCCGCCCCGCAAACCAAGTCCTGGCGGCAGCGGGTGTCTGTCCAATTGTACAACCGATATGCAATCAGGACGGAAGACAAAAGGGCTGCACCTAAAGATCCGCCATCACGCCAAACCGCAAAACGATAAGAACTCTCAAAATACATAATAGTAAGTCAATAAAATATTCATTATCAACAATTTAAAAACATGAAACTCAAAAAACAAATCTCCCATCTGGAGAAAGAGGACAACACCCTGTTTGGGCAGGATTTTCTGCTGACGTGGGAAAAAACCGAAGCCGAGTTGCGGATGATCCTCGACCTGGCGCAGGTGATGAAAAGGATGCGCGACCGGAACATCTCCCTTCGCGTATTCGATTCGGGTCTGGCCGTTTCGATGTTCCGCGATAAGTCCACACGCACGCGCTTTTCGTTTGCCTCAGCCTGCAACCTGCTTGGGCTTACCGTGCAGGATCTGGACGAGGAAAAATCGCAGCTATCGCACGGCGAAACTACACGTGAAACGGCAAATATGATCTCATTCCTGAGCGACATCATTGGCATCCGCGATGATATGTACCTCGGCGAGGGCAACCGTTTTATGCGCGAAATGGCCGAATCGCTGGACGAAGGCTTCGAAAAGGAAGTTTTGCCGCAGCGGCCGGGCATCATCAACCTGCAATGCGACCTGGATCACCCCACGCAGTCAATGGCCGACCTGTTGCACCTGGTGAATGAGTTTGGCTCGCTGGAAAATCTGAAAGGGAAAAAGATCGCCATGACTTGGGCTTACTCGCCAAGCTACGGCAAACCATTATCGGTTCCACAAGGCATCATTTCGCTGATGACCCGTTTTGGAATGAATGTGCATCTGGCGCACCCCGAGGGCTACAACCTGATTCCCGAAATTACCGATCTGGCTGGTAAAAATGCCACAGAGAGCGGCGGCGCTTTCACCATTTCCCACTCGATGGAGGAGGCATTTGCAGGTGCAGATATCGTTTATCCCAAGAGCTGGGCGCCGTTTCATGTGATGGAACAGCGGACGGCATTGTTGAAAAACCGGGATACCGGCGGCCTGAAGGAGCTGGAGAAATCATGCCTGGCCAATAATGCCCAATTTATGAACTGGGAATGTGACGAAGCCAAAATGAAGCTGACTAAAAACGGCGAGGCACTGTACATGCACTGCCTGCCGGCGGATATATCGGGCGTTTCGTGCGAGCGCGGCGAGGTGCAGAAGGAGGTTTTCGAGAAATACCGGATCAAAACCTACATCGAAGCCGGCTACAAACCCTACATCATCGCTGCCATGATCTTCGCCAACAGATTCATGTATCCCGCTGATACACTGAGGTTATTGTCAAAGTTGAAAATGGAGCGGATCTGGGAATAATGATCTCACGGGATCAGTCATCAAAAGCTATGGAAGCGGATTCACAATTTATGTCCGAAGCCATCGAAGCAGCCAAACGCGGTGGGAATCCTTTTGGTTGTGTGATAGTTATGGATGGTAAAATGGTTGTAAAAGCCTTCAACACCGTGAAAAAGGAGAATGATCCGACAGCCCACGCCGAGATCAACGCCATCCGGTCGCTGGGCAAACTGAAGCTTCCCTCCCACTCCCCACTTACCCTTTACACCACCTGCGAACCATGCCCGATGTGCATGAGCGCCATTGTTTTTGCCGGAATTGGTAAAGTGGTTTTTGGCGCTTCCATCGCTGAGATCAGCAGGTGTTACAAGCAGATTGATATCCCGGCGGAGGAGGTTGCACTCAGAGGCTTTGGCAGTGTTGAAGTTAAGGGCGGAGTGATGGCTGAGCAGTGTTTGGATTTATTGAAAAACAAAAAGTCATGATACCAGCAAAGTTGCTTACTTTCCAGAATGCTCCATTAGAATTGGCCGAAAGCGGAAGAACATTACTGCAACGCCATTTCGTAGAATTCGATTTTGATATGAATGCCGAAAGCCCCCTGCTGCTTTTCGTGTTAAGTGGCGGCTCAGAGCAATTTGCAGTCAAAGCCATTAAAAATCAGCCATTTATTATATTGCTTGCGCACGAGGGAAACAATTCATGGGCTGCTGCCACTGAGATCAAAGCCTGGATGAACCAGCGCCGCGTAGAGGGTTTTATGGCCGATCTTAATAATCAAGCCGACATGGGAAAGGTAAGGCAGTTGCTCAGAATTTATGTGTCGCTGGAAAAACTGAAGGGCCAAAAATTAGGGCTGATCGGAACACCCTCTGACTGGCTGGTTGCCTCGGGCATCCACGAAGATTTGCTTAAGGATAAAACCGGAATCATTCTGAAGAAGATTGAATGGAGCGAAATCCATGATTACAAGGATTTTGAGCCTGATGAAGATTTTCTGGAAAAATATCCTTTCACCAACCGCCCAGCAATTTCTGATGCATCAGGTCTTAATGATGCTATCCGTAAGGTTATAACTGAAAATCAGTTAGATGCCATATCGGTTGAATGTTTTTCGATAGTGCTGGAAAAATCAATCACTGCCTGTTTGTCGCTCTCGGACCTGAATGACCGCGGAATTCCGGCCGGCTGCGAAGGCGACCTGACCAGTATCACCGGAATGATGCTGGTAAATGCGGTTACCGGGATAATCCCCTGGATGGCAAATCTGATAAAGATAGAAGAAAGCGGCACGGTGAGGTTTGCCCACTGCACGGCGCCAACCGGACTTCTTAGCTCGTTTGAAGTGGATACTCATTTTGAAACCGGCAAGGGAACAGCCATTGCAGGGATTTTTTCAGGCGAGGAGGTAACTATTTTCAGGTTGAGCAACGATCTGTGCAAAGCATTTCTTTGTAAAGCGGCCATCACGGCAAAGCAGCAGCATCCTGAAAACGCCTGCCGCACTATGATTGAGGTGAATTTAAATCCCAAATTAGCCGGCCAGTTGAAACAGCATCCACTCGGAAATCACCACCTGGTAATTCCCGGAGATCATCTGGAGGCGATATCCTATGCACTGAAAATGAAAGGTATCGAGGAGATTTAACCATTATTCCACACAAGGAGATTACTGTCAGATTGGAATTAAACCGGCGTTAAACCAAGGTAATTTGTCCTTATCCAGCGGTTTACAAAGCCAAATTTTCACGATCATCTTACCCCAAAAGGAGTACTTTTGAAGCCCAATTTCAAGAGACATGGCAAAAAGTTTTCTGGACAACCTGAATGAGGCGCAAAGGCAGGCTGTGATTCACACAGAAGGTCCTTCGATGGTGATTGCCGGCGCAGGATCGGGCAAGACGAGGGTGCTGACTTACCGCGTTGCTTACCTGCTGCAGAACGGCGTTGATCCCTTTCAGGTGCTGGCGCTGACCTTCACCAACAAGGCAGCCCGCGAGATGAAGGACAGGATCGTTTCGCTGGTAGGTTCGTCGGATGCCCGCAACGTCTGGATGGGAACCTTTCACTCCATTTTTGCCCGCGTTTTGAGGATTGACGGGCATTTGCTCGGCTACCCTTCCAATTTTACCATCTACGATACCGATGATTCCAAAAGCCTGCTAAGAACCATCGTCAAAGAGCATAATCTCGACCCAAAGGTTTATCAGCCCGGTTGGCTGCTGGGAAGAATTTCGGCGGCAAAAAGCAACCTGCTGTCGGATGCTGAATACAACCAAAACCCTGAACTGCTTGAATCTGACGTACGTTCAGGAAAGCCGTTAACCGGGAAAATCTTCACCGCCTACAACACCCGCTGCAGGAAAGCCTCAGCCATGGATTTCGACGACCTGTTGTTTAACATGAACCTGATCCTGAGAGATTTCCCCGAAATCCTGCTCAAATACCAGTCGAAATTCCGTTATGTGCTGGTGGATGAGTACCAGGACACCAATTTTGCCCAGTACATGATCGTGAAAAAACTGGCTGCCAGACACGAAAACATCTGCGTTGTTGGCGACGACGCTCAGAGCATCTACAGCTTCCGGGGCGCAAATATTCAGAATATTCTCAACTTCAAAAAGGACTATCCCGACCTGAAAGTCTTCAAGCTGGAGCAAAATTACCGCTCTACCAAAAACATCGTGGAGGCGGCCAACAGCGTCATCATTTACAATAAAGATCAGATTTTCAAAAAGATATGGACACAAAATGAGGAGGGAAACAGGATAAAGTTGCTCCGTGCCAAAACCGACACCGAAGAGGGAAACCTGGTGGCCAGTTCAATCTTTGAAACCAAAATGAGCAACCAGCTTGCCAACAGCGAGTTTGCCGTACTCTACCGCACAAATGCGCAATCCCGTTCCATCGAGGAGGCGCTGCGAAAACTCAACATCCCTTACCGGATTTACGGAGGTTTGTCCTTTTACAAAAGAAAAGAAATCAAAGACTTACTGGCTTATTTCAGGCTGGTGGTCAATCCCTCTGATGAGGAGGCTTTGAAGAGAATCATCAATTACCCTGCACGTGGAATTGGCGACACCACCATTGACCGGCTGATCGTAGCTGCCGGAAGCCTGGGCAAAACGGTGTGGGAAGTCATCGAAAGTATCAATGGCTACGATTTGAACATCAACCAGGGGATAAAAAACAGGCTCGGCGATTTTGTGATGTTAATCCGGCGTTTTATAGTTCAGCAAAAGCAGCGGAACGCATACGAGCTGGCCAAAGAGATAGCCCGGGCATCAGGAATCATGAAAGACCTGGAGGAAGACACCACCCCCGAAGGCATCAGCAGGGTGGAGAATATCGAAGAATTGCTCAACGGGATCAAGGAATTTTCGGAGTCGGAAGATGTTAACTCGCTGGAAGATGGCAACAGCGTGCGCACGCTCGACATGTACCTTCAGGATATTTCGCTGCTCACCGATGCCGACCAGGACGACAAAGACGACAACAACAAAGTGTCGCTGATGACCATTCACAGCGCCAAAGGGCTTGAGTTTCCGTACGTTTACATTGTGGGATTGGAAGAAAATCTTTTTCCGGGCATACAATCGGTTGCCTCGCGGGCTGATCTGGAGGAGGAGCGCCGGCTATTTTATGTTGCCCTCACCCGCGCCGAGAAAGCCGCCATTGTTTCGTATGCCGAAACCCGCTACCGCTGGGGAAGTCTCACCATTTGCGAGCCCAGCCGGTTTCTTGATGAAATTGATCCCGCCTTCATCGAATTTCCCAAAAAGGTGGTCAACCATCCCAGCGACCACAACAAGTTCAGATTTGACGAAGATGATTTTCCGGTAAAAAAATCAACCCCGATCAATACCGACAGGTTAAAAAAAATTGCTGATTCCCGCCAGGTAAGCGAAGAGCAGGAACCATTCGAAAGTGCTGATTCTGATGAAATTCAGGCCGGTATGCAGGTCGAACACCAGCGTTTTGGCAAAGGCAAGGTACTCAGCACCGAGGGCAATGGACCCAATCGCAAGGCCACCGTATTTTTCCCGGTGGTAGGACAGAAAAATCTCATTCTGAAATTTGCCAGGCTAAAGATTGTCGGGTAAACAAACGCGGCAGCACCATCATCTTCCCCTAAAAACTTGTCCTCGCTGTCAGATTAACCAGTTTTGGTTTAACTTTGTGCGAAAAGTTTCTGCATGAATCAAGCTATTACCGAAAGCATCAGGAATTTACTGCGCAGCGAACTCAGCCGTGCAGGATCTGGTTCACTGGCCTATAGGCAGGGTCACAGCCTGCATCTCAACGGGCAATGTGCTCTTTTGTCTGAATCTGAAAACCATTTCAGGTTTTCGGTGGACGACAAGTATGGCGATTTTATGGTGGAAATCAACCGTCAACAGGAGCTGAATCTCAGTTGCACCTGCCAGAGCACCACCCTCTGCCGGCACAAAACTGCAGCGCTCCTTCAACTGGATGAGTTGATCCGGCTCAAGGAGGATGAAATTCCAGCCGAGGGGATTAAATATACCCGAAAAGGAATGATTCAGAGGGTGATAGACGAGCGGAAGAAAAAAGCGCTTCAAGCATCCTATGCCATCGAATTTGCCGATAATATCTTCGGCGAGCACATGCTAACCAACGAACGCGGGGTTCAATACAGGCTGACTTTCAGAGACATCAACCGCAAACATGGCTACTGCAACTGCCCGGACTACCGGATAAATAAGCTGGGAACCTGCAAGCACCTTATCTTCGCATTTTCGCAATTACATAACGAACCCGAACGGATTCCCGCATCGCTCCCCCCCTACCCTTTCATAGAGGTCTTTCTCAATCCTTTTCGCAACAACAAAATCAGCTATTTCTACCCTGACAAAGTCACAGGCCAGGTTGCTGAGCTTTTTTATCGCTATTTCGGTAATAAAAACTTTATCGAAGATGATGAAATCGAACGTTTTACAGGATTCTTGAACAACACCGAAAAGTTTAAAAAAATCCTTGTACGGTCAGAAGTCCTCGAGAAAGTAAAATCGGCCACCGAGAAGGCTACTATCGCGAGACTTAAGGAAAGTAAAAAACTGAATTTCAAGTTATTGAAGAATGAACTGCTGCCATTCCAGGTAGATGGTGTCGAATTTGCCACTTTTAGCACCGGAGCCATGCTGGCTGACGACATCGAGCTGGGCAGGATAACACAGGCTGTAGCCACAGCGGTGATGAAAAAGGACATATTTGGATTTTCACGGACGCTGATCATCTGCCCGGCAAACCTGCGCAATCAGTGGAAGAAAGAGATTGAAAGCCTTACCGGCGAGGCAGTTACGCTCGTCGAAGGAACACCCGGTCAACGACAGGCAGCATACCAGTTCCAGGACAACTTTTTCCTGATCGTGAACTATGAAAACATTGTACATGACACCAGTCCGCTTAAAGAGTTTCCGCCCGATTTTATCATCCTGGATGAGGCGCAGCGAATAAAAAATTACGAATCGAGTATCTCGATGGCTATCCGGGCTATTCACCGGCGGCATACCCTGCTCTTGTCCGGCAACCCCTATGATCATCATCTGGTAGAATTTTATGCTCTGATGATGCACGTTGATCCTGAACTCCTATCGCCGCTCTGGGAATTTTCCTATAAATACTGCATTTTCGACGACCACACCAGCACCAATATCGTCGGATTTTACAACCTCGACGAGTTGAACCGGCAAATTGAGCGAACGGTACTTCACCGAACCAGAGATCAGGTAATCAGGCATTTACCAAGAATAAGCTATATTGACCTGCCCGTTCCCATGCACGCGCTTCAGGCCCGGATGCATCAAAAATTAGCCAAAGAACTGCTTGAGTTGCTGAGTAAAAAAATCCAAAGCAACTACGAAGTTCAGCACGCAATCACTCTTATCAGGAAATTGAGAATGGTTGCCGACTCTACCTTTTTGGTAGATGATATGACCAACATATCCCCAAAAACCGATGAACTGAAAAACCTGCTCGCCGAAAGGCTGAATATCAGGAAGAAACAGAAGAAGGTCATCATTTTCACCGAATGGAAAAGGATGCTGCAGATTATTGGCCGGACGCTCAGGGTCAACAAATTCAGGTACGTCGAAATATCCGAAGACACGCCTGAAAAGCAGCGTGGTATTTTGCTGAAGACCTTCGCCACCGACTCCGAATGCAATGTTTTGATTTCGTCGCATGCCGGGCTGAATGCTTCTGACATAAAAGCGGCAGATGTCGTCATTCATTTCGACAGCCCCGCCAACCGCGATTCGAAAAGTCTGCGGATGGGCAGTTTATCAGGGATCATCCAGCGAAACGGTAATCTGACCATCATTAACATGTACGCCAGGAACTCGCTGGAAGAGAAGATCAACAGCGGACTTGAGACTGATTTTCACCTCAAAAACAGGAAAAAAGGGGAACCGGATATGCCTGCCGAAATTCCGAAAGTTTTGCAGTCCGAACTTCTGGAAATCCTGAAAGACTCGATCAGTCATGCCGAATCGCCGGACGAAGAAGAACTTCGCAGTTCGGTGAAAATTCAGGAAACAGGCCAGATGCTGTTTGATTTTTCATCAGAAGAGGCGGTAATCAAAGCGCCGGTAAAGATGGCATCAACGGGAAAAACCGCCATGAGCAGCCACTTTCCTGATCTGAACGAAGAAAAGATCATGCAGGCCATGATCAGCAGCTCCTCTTTGGTTGCTCAAATGCTGAAACTTGCAACAGGTGATCTGGCTGATATTCAAGAGTATAATCCGGATTTCGATCAGGATGCCGGAGAAATTTTGATGAAGTTTAGATTGATCAGGAAAACATGAGGAGAGGGGGAAATGGGGTGATGGGG
>Ga0209835_1000865_pt1 | contig 18415 bp, 26 predicted proteins | sample LakKivwa52mmetaG_FD_184138 | JGI IMG/M metagenome (GOLD analysis project Ga0209835, IMG submission 184138) | Anoxic lake water microbial communities from Lake Kivu, Rwanda to study Microbial Dark Matter (Phase II) - Lake Kivu water 52m metaG... | ecosystem: Environmental > Aquatic > Freshwater >...
CCGCAAATTCAAGCTTTGCCGCATTTGCTTCCGCGAACTGGCCTACAAAGGACAGATTCCCGGCGTCAAAAAGGCTAGCTGGTAGAAGGAGGCACATACAATGGTTATGACCGATCCTATTGCGGATCTTCTCACCCGCATTCGCAACGCCAACGCGATGAAGCATGCGACCGTCGATGTTCCCGCGTCCAAGCTGAAGGTCGAAATCCTGACGCTGCTCAAGAACGAAGGCTACATCACGGGCTTTGAAAAAGTGGCCGACGGCGTGCAAGGCGCCATCCGCGTCACCCTCAAGTATTTGAAAAACAACGAACGAGCCGTTCGGGGTCTCAAACGGATCTCGAAACCGGGTCTTCGCGTCTATGCGAAAAACGACGAACTGCCTCGGGTCTTGAACGGACTCGGAATCGCGATCGTTTCGACCTCGCAAGGCATCATGACCGACCGTGAAGCGCGCAAGCTTCAGGTCGGAGGCGAAATCATCGCCTACGTCTGGTAAAGACGTACGATTCTGAAGAAAGTAGACATGGAGGTGCAAGAAAACTATGAGTCGTGTAGGTAAGAAGCATATCGTCGTTCCTGCCGGCGTCTCGGTCGGCGTCGACGCCAACAATCACGTCGTCGTCAAAGGACCCAAAGGAACGCTCGAATTCACTTTCCACAAAGACATCACCGTTGTTTCCGCTCATAATGAAGTTTCTGTAACCCGGCCGTCGGACTCCCTTTCCCATCGCGCTCTGCATGGGACGACCCGCGCATTGATCGCAAACATGGTCAAAGGCGTGTCGGAAGGCTATTCGAAGGTCCTTGATATGAAAGGCGTCGGTTACCGCGCGCAAGTGAAAGACGGGAAAACCCTCGTCGTCAACGCCGGCTACTCGAACCCGGTCGAACTCAAGATCCCGGCCGGACTCACCGTGGAATCCCCGGTCAACACCGAGATCCACATCAAGGGTGCTGACAAGCAAGCCGTCGGTGAATTCGCCGCCACCGTTCGCAAGATCCGCGAACCCGAACCGTACCTCGGCAAGGGCATCCGCTATCGTGGCGAATACGTACGTCGCAAGGAAGGGAAAACTGCTAAGAAATAGCAGGATGGTGAAAAATTATGTTTAAACCCGTCGATAAGAACGCCCGGCGCATCAAGCGCCACGGCCGCGCGAGAATGAACATTGTCGGAACCGCTCTTCGTCCGCGGCTGAACGTTTTCCGTTCCAATACCGGCATTTACGCGCAAATCATCAACGACGAGATCCACCACACCCTGGTCGCCGCCTCGACCCTGGATCTCGAGATCAAAGGCGGTAACATCGAAGCCGCCAAAGCCGTCGGCGCCCTCATCGCCAAGAAGGCTTTGGAACAAGGCATCGTCAAGGTCGTCTTCGACCGCGGCGGATACATCTACCACGGCCGCGTCAAGGCGCTCGCCGAAGCCGCCCGCGAAGCCGGGCTGGAATTCTAAGGAGGTCCGAACATGGAAAACACGAATACCAACGAGAAACCTTTCCGCAACGATTCCAAAGACGGCTCCAGAGACAGAGGCGACAAACGCCGTCCGCGCGACCGCAAACCGCGCGAAGAGAAACTCTATGAGGAAAAAGTCGTCCACATCGGACGCGTTGCCAAAGTCGTCAAGGGCGGACGCCGCTTCAGCTTCGCCGCTCTCGTCGTCGTCGGCGACAAGAACGGCAACGTGGGCTTCGGCACCGGCAAAGCCGGCGAAGTTCCCGACGCCATCAAGAAAGGCATCGAGGATGCCAAGAAACACATGTTCAAGGTCCCGATGAACAAGGCCACGATTCCCCACGAAGCGCTCGGCAAGTTCGGCGCCGCGAAGGTCTTCATGCGTCCGGCCGTCGAAGGAACCGGCATCATCGCCGGCGGCGCCGTCCGCGCCGTCTTCGAACTCGCCGGCATCCAAGACGTCCTGTCGAAGTCCTTGGGATCCAATTCCCCGATCAACATGGTCCGCGCCACCGTCGCCGGCCTGATGTCGATGCGCAATTTGAGCGACGTCGCCGCGACCCGCGGCATCGAAGCCACGGAGGTGCTGAAATAATGGCCGACATCCGGATTACGCTCGTCAGAAGCATCATCGGCCACAAGCCGAACCAAATCAAAACCGTCAAGGCTTTGGGCCTGACCAAGGTGAACTCCAGCGTGATCAAAACCGAGTCCGACGCAATTCGCGGCATGGTCAACACGATCGCCCACCTGGTCAAAGTCGAAGTCGTGGAGTAGGAGGAACCTCATGAGATTACATGAACTCAGACCCGTCGACGGCGCGACGCATTCCAAAAAGCGCGTCGGTCGCGGCACGTCGAGCGGCACCGGCCGCTCCGCCGGACGCGGCATGCGCGGTCAAAACGCCCGGACGGGCGGCGGCGTCCGCTTGGGCTTCGAAGGCGGCCAAACCCCGCTCTTCAAGCGCCTTCCGAAACGCGGCTTCACCAATCATTTCCGCAAGGAATACGCAACCGTCAACGTGAACGAACTGAACGCCTACGCGGCGGATACCTTAGTCAATCCCGAACTCCTGATCAAGGACGGGTTGGTCAAGCAAGTCTTGAACGGCATCAAAGTGCTCGGCAAGGGCACCTTGACCGTCAAATTGACCGTCCAGGCGCACAAGTTCTCCGAGTCGGCTCAGAAGATCATTGAAGCTGCTGGTGGCAAAGTCGAGGTGCTGTAATAATGGAGACCTTAAGAAAAGTTTTTCAGAATAAAGATGTTCTGAAACGCATCGGCTTCACGCTGTTTGCCTTCTTGGTCTTCAAACTGCTTACCAACGTCACCATGCCGCTGATCGACGCGAGCTCGCTGTCCGATCTGTTCGACAACTCGGGCTTCCTCGGAATCGTCAACTCGATCTCCGGCGACGCTCTTCGCAACTACTCGGTCATCGCTTTGGGCATCAGCCCCTACATCACCGCCTCGATCGTCGTGCAGCTCCTCCAGATGGACATCGTTCCGATCCTGAAGGAATGGAGCGAAGAGGGCGAAGTCGGCCGCGCCAAGATCGCCCGCGTCACCCGCTATCTCGCGATGGTGCTCGCGTTCATCCAAGCGCTCGCCATGACCTTCGCGTTCCATTCGTCGCAAGCCTCGCTCTTCAACTTCGGCGTCGCCGACTGGGCGACCCGCGACGGTCGGAACCTTTGGTTCCTCGTCTACTTCTACATCGCCGTCGTCCTGACGGCCGGCAGCGCGTTCATGATCTGGCTCGCCGACCAAATCACGATGAAGGGCATCGGCAACGGCAGCTCGATGCTGATCGTCGGCGGCATCATCATCTCCTTCCCGGGGACGATCGCCAGTCTGATCCAGTACTACATCATCGACCCGAACAACGTCCTGTCGACGGTTTCGCCCGTTCAAGGCGAACTGGCCGGATACCTGCTCTTCGCGGTCTCGATCCTCATGTTCATCATCGTGTTGATCGGCATCACGTACATGCAGGGCGCGACCCGCAAGATTCCGATTCAATACGCTAATCGTCCGGCCTCTTCCAAGTTCGCCGGCCGCAGCGAATCGAACATCCCGATCAAACTCAACACGGCGAACGTCATCCCGGTCATCTTCGCCTCGATCCTGCTCTCGCTTCCCGGTACGGTCTTCACCTACATCCAGTGGGATGCGACCGTCGCCGCGTCGCGCTGGCAGAACTGGCTCAACCAGATCTTCACCTACAGCGAACCGATCGGCTTCTTCCTGTACATCGTCTTGATCATTCTGTTCAGTTTCTTCTATTCGTTCATCCTGATCAATCCGGAAAAGACGGCGGACAATCTGCAAAAGCAGAACGCCTATATCCCTGGCGTTCGTCCGGGCAGCGAAACCGAATCCTACGTCACGAAGACCTTGTTCCGCGTGACCGTCGTCGGCGCGCTCTACCTGGTCGTCGTTGCGGCGCTTCCGATCGTGACCTCGATGATCCTCGGCCACAACTTCGCGCAGATCGGCGGCACTTCGCTCCTCATCATCGTCGGCGTGGCTCTGGAAACCGCCAAGCAAATTGAAACGGACACTCAAGACAAAGACTACGCCGGATTCATGAAGTAAAGCGCCATGGTGAATCTGCTGATCATGGGCAAACCGGGCGCCGGTAAAGGCACCCAAGCTTCAAGACTCCTCGATTACTACCGGCTCAAGCACATCTCGACCGGCAACGTCTATCGGGAAGAAATTCAAAAGCGTTCCCCGATCGGCATCCTCGCGGAGTCTTATATCCAGAAGGGCGAACTCGTTCCCGACGACGTGACCAACAAAATCGTCGAAGAGATCCTGCATCAGCAAGATCATCCGAACGGCTTCATGCTCGACGGATATCCGCGCACCGAAGCGCAGGCGATCGCACTTGACGCCATGCTTGCGAACATGGGCATCGCGCTGACCGCGGTCATCACGATCGACGTCGACGATGCCGTCTTGCTCGAACGGATGGCCGGAAGACGCGTCTGCAAGGTCTGCAACGCAACCTACCACGTGAGTTTCCACCCGCCCGTCAAGAAGGGCGTGTGCGACCTCTGCGGCGGCGAGCTGATCCAGCGCGCCGACGACTTGGAGGAATCCGTGCTCAACCGGCTGCGCATCTACAACGAAAAAACCAGACCGCTCCTGGACTACTACAAGCGCCAGGGCCTTCTGATGGTGATCGACGGACGCCAGTCGTCCGACGGCGTCTTCGCCGAAATCACCCGAAGACTGGGAGAGGATCCACTTGGTAACGATTAAATCCCCACGCGAAATCAGCCTGATGCGAGAAGCCGGGCGGATCGTCGGCCTTGCCCACCAAGCGGTGGCTGCCTACGTGAAACCCGGCGTCGCAACGGCGAAACTCGACGAAATCGTCGAATCCGTGATTCGCAAGATGGGGGCTGTGCCCTCGTTCAAAGGATACAACGGATTCCCCGCCGCGACGTGCGTCTCGATCAACGAGGTCGTCGTCCACGGCATCCCCGGAAGTCGCCTGCTCAAGGAAGGCGACATCGTTTCGATCGACATCGGCGCGAACTACAAGGGTTACCACGGCGATTCGGCCTGGACCTACCCCGTCGGAAGCGTCAGCGAATCCGTCCTGCGCCTGCTCGAGGAAACGAAGAACAGTCTCTTTCAAGGTCTTTCGCAAGCCAAACCGGGCAACCGCCTGTCCGACATCTCGCATGCGATCCAGGCCCACGCCGAACAGTTCGGCTACGGCGTCGTCCGCGATTTCACCGGGCACGGCATCGGCAAGAACCTCCACGAAGACCCGCAGATCCTGAACTTCGGACCGCCGGGCCGGGGGTTGATCCTGAAGCCGGGCATGACCTTGGCGATCGAACCGATGATCAACCTGGGCACGCCCGACGTGAAGGTCTTGGAAGACGGATGGACCACGATCACGCGCGACCACCAGGCGTCGGCGCACTTCGAGCATACGATTCTGATCACGGATACCGGCTGCGAAATCTTGACGGTCCGACAGGAACAGGAGTGATTCCATGGCAAAAAAAGACGAATTCATCGAAATGATCGGCACGGTCATCGAGGTATTGCCCAACGCGCAATTCCTGATCGAACTGGAGATCGGTCACCGCATCATCGGACACGTTTCTGGTAAAATCCGCATGCACTACATACGCATTTTACCAGGCGACAAAGTCAAGGTCGAACTCTCGACCTACGACCTAACACGTGGACGCATCACCTATCGCATGAACCAATAACGTAAAAATGATGGAGGACATGGTATGAAAATCAGACCATCCGTAAAGAAAATCTGCGACAAATGCAAAATCATCAAGCGCAACGGCGCCGTCATGGTGATCTGCGAAAACCCGAAACACAAACAAAGACAAGGGAACTAGGAGGAATCATATGGCACGTATAGCTGGCGTCGACATCCCCAGAGAGAAACGCGTCGTCATTTCGCTTTGCTACATCTACGGCATCGGCAAGTCGCTTTCCCAGGACATCCTGAGGGCCGTCAACGTCTCGGAAGACAAACGCGTCAAAGACTTGACCGAAGACGAACTCACCCGCATCCGTAACGAAGTCGCGAAATATCGCGTCGAAGGCGATCTCCGCCGCGAAGTTTCGCTCAACATCAAGCGTCTGATGGAAATCGGTTCTTACCGTGGCATCCGTCACCGCAAAGGTCTGCCCACCCGTGGACAGAACACCCGCAACAACGCACGTACGCGCAAAGGTCCGAGAAAGACCGTCGCGAACAAGAAGAAGTAAGGAGGAAAATGTAAATGGCCACCAAGACCGTCGTCAAAAAACGCAAAATCAAAAAGAACATTCCCTCCGGCGTCGCGCACATCCACTCGACCTTCAACAACACGATCATCACGATCACGGATCCCGTCGGCAACGCCGTCGCCTGGAGCTCCGCCGGCGCCATCGGCTACAAGGGCAGCCGCAAATCGACTCCCTTCGCCGCCGGCCTCGCCAGCGAAGCCTGCGCCAAAGCCGCCATCGAAAACGGCATGCAACGCGTGGAGGTTTCCGTCAAGGGACCCGGTCCCGGACGCGAAGCCGCGATCCGCAGCCTGCAGGTCGCGGGACTTGAAATCACCGCGATCAAGGACGTCACGCCGGTTCCGCACAACGGCTGCCGCCCGCCCAAGAGACCCAGAGGTTAGGGGGTAATTCGCTTGAAGGACTTGAAATTCGAAAAGCCAAGAACGATTACGGAAGAAATCAACGATACCTACGGCCGCTTCGCCATCACGCCGCTGGACAGAGGTTATGGCGCGACGATTGGGAATTCCCTTCGCCGCGTGCTGCTTTCCTCGCTCCCCGGCGCGGCCATCATCAACACCGAGATCGAAGGCGTCGTCCATGAGTTCGCCGCCATTGAAGGCGTCACCGAAGACGTCACGACGATCGTCCTCAACCTGAAGGGCGTCGTCCTCACCATCGACTCGACCAATCCGCATGTCGAAAAACGCTTGGAAATCATCGTGGACGGTCCTTGCGACGTCCGGGCCGGCGACATCATCGCCGACGACGAAGTCGAAGTCGTCAATCCGGACCATTACCTCTGCCATGTCGCAAAGGGCAAGCGGTTCCGCATGGTCATGCATGCCCGTCGCGGAAACGGCTACGTTTCCGCCGACAAGAACGCCGCATTCAAAAACGAAGTCGGCATCATCCCCATCGACAGCATCTACACCCCGGTCGTCAAGGCGAACTACTTCGTCGAGAAGACCCGCGTCGACGACAACGCCGACTACGACAAGCTGACCGTCGAAGTCTGGACCAACGGATCGATCGGTCCGAAGGAAGCCATCGGGATGGCCGCCAAGATGTTGATCGACCATCTGTACTCGGTCGTCGAACTGTCCAACCGTCAAATGGCGGAAGACTACATGATCGAACGCAAGAGCGAGGAATCCACGCGCAATCTGGAAAAGCCGATCGAGGATCTCGATCTCTCGGTCCGCAGCTACAACTGCCTGAAGCGCGCCGGTATCCACACGCTCGGCGAATTGATCGACAAGACCGAGGAAGACATGATGAAGGTCCGCAATCTCGGCAAGAAATCGTTGAAAGAAGTCAAGCAGAAGCTCGAGGAACTCGGGCTCGCCTTGGCGAAACACTAATCACGTAGGAGGCCTATCATGGCGAGAGGATATACCAAACTCGGACGCAGAAGCGACAATCGCAAAGCGTTGCTTCGCGACCTCGCGACCCAGCTCATTCTGCACGGCAGAATCGAGACGTCGGTCGTCAAGGCGAAAGCGGTCAAGAGCGTCGCGGACAAGCTGATCACGCTTGCGAAACGCGGCGATCTGCATGCGATGCGTCTGGCGGGCGAAACCGTCCGCGAGTTGTCGATCGACAACCAAACCGCGCTTCAGAAGCTGTTCAAGGAATACGGACCCAAATACCAGGGACGCAACGGCGGATACACCCGCATCTACCGCATCGGCAATCGTCAAGGCGACGCTTGCCCGATGGCGATTCTCGAACTCGTTTAATCCAAAAGCACCCATCCGGCGCGCCTTTCACAGGCGCGCTTTTTGGTTGCTTTGGAGGATGACGGTGCTTGGATTGGAATGGAATTGAAGGAAAGTATTGTCATACGATCTGTATGGGCGGAAAAGCTTCCGCCTTGATGAATTGGCATTTTTTGGATATTGGACTGGTATGGTTTTTAATCAGTGGGCAGCCATGATATCTTACGGGTAATAATATTTCAGGGAAAAACTATGCCATTTCAACATACAGCAAAATATCAATTTAGAACAACAAGTCATCTTAAAAATCCTTGTTCTTGAGATTTGTATTTGCTTCACTTCGATTTTTTTCTGTGAATGAACACCCAAATTGCATCGGATCAACAAACCAATTTGCTGATAACATGTTTTTTCACAACAATATCTACGCTTTCCAGAATATGGTTTTGCCATAAATATGTTACTTGCGTGCAAGAAGCGGCGATTGTTCGAGCAATTAGGGATGAACCACGCAGTATGTCTGTCAAAACATATGATTCAAAGACCACTTCAATGGGTTGGTAGTAGACACTAACATTCCCAACACGTACTCAATATCTTATCCGATTCATTTCAGATCAACGTTGACGAAGAAAAGAAGTTTGTGGGGCCTAGTTTGAATCAAGATCGCCCATTCAACGCGGTTCTATTGTCAACATTTGAATGATGTCGCTCGAAACGAAGGGGCGTATGCGTTGAAAGTGGGATGTGAAACAGCCGACCATGGATTGATTTCAATCGGGCCCAAGCGAATACCGATCGATGTCTTGAGATGATTTTCTTTGCTGACAACACCATCTGAATTCCTGAAACAAACGCAATTTCCAATCTTCGCTCCTGCATTTACTTTGCATATTGACAGTGAAGAATGGTCAAAGAAAACCCGCGTGCGAAAGCGGGTTTTTTGTGGTATACTATGGAAGCGGATGGTGAAAACATGATCGAAGTGAAGCACCTTTCGTTTCAATACACGGCGAAACGGAAGATCTTGAAAGACATCAACCTAACGATTGAAAAAGGCGACTGGGTCGCCGTTTTAGGTCATAACGGTTCCGGAAAATCGACGCTCGCCAAACTCATCGTCGGACTTCTGACACCCACGGAAGGCGAAATCACGATTGACGGCATCGCCGTGAATCCCGACACGGTTTACGAACTGCGCAAGAAGATCGGCATCGTTTTCCAAAACCCCGACAATCAGTTCGTCGGCGTGACGGTGAGGGACGATATCGCCTTCGGCATGGAGAATCTCTGCATTTCCAAAGACGAAATGCTCCGTCGCATCGATCAATACGCCGCCAAAATCGGTCTTTCGGCGTTTTTGGAGAAAGAACCATCCACATTGTCGGGCGGTCAAAAGCAGCGCGTCGCGATCGCCGGAATCCTGGCGATGTCGACGGACATCATGATCTTCGACGAGGCGACCTCGATGCTCGACCCGATGGCGCGCGCCGAAGTCATGAAGGTCATCCGCGCGTTGAACGAAGAGGGCTTGACGATTCTGATGATCACGCACGACATCGAAGAGGCGCTCCTCGCCAAGCGGATGGTCCTGCTTAAACAAGGCGAAGTGCTCGCGCAAGGGTCGAAAGAATCGATTCTGAAGCATCCAGAATACTTCGAAGCGGCCCGTCTCGAACTGCCGACGGCGCTCAAACTGTACTACAAGCTGAAACAAGAAGATCTCATGACACCCGAACTGGAGGCGACCCTATGGGCATTCGGTTCGAACATGTAAGCTATCATTACGTCGGCAACGCCAAGCGCCCCTACGAGGCGATCCGCGACATCAATCTGGACATCGACGCCAAGGACGAGTTCATCGCGCTCGTGGGCCATACCGGATCGGGCAAATCGACCTTGGCGCAGCACATGAACGCGCTCGTGTTTCCCGCAGAGGGGACCGTCCGCCTGTTTGGCGCGACGATCACCGCCAAGCGGAACAAGAAGATAAAATACAACGACCTGCGCCGCAAAGTCGGCCTTGTGTTCCAATTCCCCGAATACCAGCTGTTCGAAGAGACCGTCGAAAAGGACGTCCTGTTCGGCCCGCTCAACTTTCACGTTCCGCTCGAAGAAGCCAAGGAACGCGCCTTGCGGGCGATCCGCCTGGTCGGACTCGACGAGACGTACCTGAAGCGCAATCCCTTCAACCTGTCGGGCGGGGAGAAGAAGCGGGTCTCGATCGCCGGAATCCTCGCGCTCGATCCCCAGATTCTCGTCCTCGACGAACCCACGTCCGGACTCGATCCGCTGGGCAAGATCCAGATGATGGAGTTGTTCGAATCGATCCGCCGCGAGACGGGCAAGACGATCATCGTGATCACCCACGACATGGATCTGGTCTATCGCTACGCCACGCGGGTGCTCGTCCTTGAAAAGGGATCGCTCGTGTTCGACGGCAGTCCCGATCGGTTGTTCCGCCGAAGCAAATTGGAGGACTGGCATCTCGATTACCCGCAGACGATCCGGGTCCTGAAGAAGGTCAAGGAGACGTTCGGCTGGAATCTCGATGTCTATCAACCCACCTGCGAGGAAGCCTTCGCGGAACTGAAGAAGGCGGTGACGAAATGAAATCGATCGTCATCGGCCAGTATCTTCCCGGCCAATCGTTCCTCTACAAGATCGACCCGCGGACCAAACTCGTCGCGATGCTTTTCTTGCTCGTGTCGATCTTTCTTTTGAACACGATCGTCCTGCAGCTGATTTCCTTTGGCGTCGTGCTGACGATCCTGATGCTCGGCAAGTTGTCGCTTCGAAGGATCATGCGGGGGCTTAGGCCGATCTTCGTCTTGATGATCTTTACCTTCGTGTTTCAAATCGCGATCAACACCGCCGGCGTTCCGCTGATTCCTTCGGGGTACGAAACCATGCATTTGTCGCCCTTCTCGCTTGGCGCGGCGCTGGTGTGGACCGTGCTGTGGCGGATCGGCGTGAAAACCCTGCGCGTCCGCTTCTGGCTGTTCTTGGCCTGGGTCCTTGGACTCTACGCCATCTTCCATTTCATCGACATCGGACCGCTTTGGGGGACGTTTGACTTCCAAGTGTATTCCGAAGGCGTCCGGATGAGCGTCTTCGTCATTTTGCGATTGATGATCGTCTTGACGCTGTCCACAGTCCTGACGCTTACGACCAAGCCGACCGATCTGACGCAGGCGATGGAATCGTTCATGCGTCCGCTTAGGGTGATCGGTCTCAACTCCGACGAATTCGCGCTGATCATCTCGATTTCCCTGCGCTACATCCCGACGATCCTCGACGAAGCGAACAAGATCATGCTCGCGCAGGCTTCCCGCGGCGCGGACTTCACCGAAGGAAAACTGAAGGACAAGATCCGTCAGGTCGTCAGCTTGCTCGTTCCGATGTTCATCATCGCGTTCAAGCGCAGCGAGGATCTGGCCGACGCGATGGAGTCGCGCAACTTCGTGCCCGGCAAACCCCGCACGCGGATTCACGAGCTGAAATTCGGCGCGTGGGATTTGATCGCCCTTCTCTTCGTCGCCGCGACGTTCGCGACATCCCTGGTGATCGCCTTATGAAATGGGTGAAGACGACGCCGTTCCCAAGCCGCTTTCTTTCCGCCGATGTGCGCCTTGAGAACGGCCAGAATCCGCCGCTTTTCATTCATGAGGAAGTGCTTGGGGAACTGCGCTATCTGGGTATCTTCGACGCCCTGTTTCAGGATCAGACCCGCGAGGAAAGCCTTTGGCAGACGCTCGAAGACGAAACATGGCTGATCCGGCTCAAATGGAAAAAGGAGACTGTCGAACGAATTCGTCTCTACCACAAACCAACCGAATTCCACCGCATCCGATTGATCGTATCCTACGACGGAACGGATTTCTCCGGCTTTCAGATCCAACCCGGTCTGCGGACCGTGGCGCAGGAACTGAAGGCGGCCGTCTCGTTCGTCAACGACTTCCAGACCAAGGTTGTCGGCGCTTCGCGCACGGACGAAGGCGTGCATGCGCTGCGCCAATCCGCACATTTCGACACGTTCCACACCTTTTCACCTTCCAAATGGAAAGAGATTCTCAACCATCGGTTGCCTCATGACATCCATGTCGTCGAAGTCACTGAGGTGGATCCAACGTTTCACGCCCGGTTCGACGTCGCGACGAAAATCTATGAATACCGCTTGAACTTCGGCGAATACGATCCGACAAGACGTCATCTGGAATGGACTGTTCCCCCGGTGGACACGGACATTCTGAACGCGATCTTACACGACTTTGTCGGCACCCACGATTTTACCAGCTTTTGTACGTTCCAAAAAGAAAACACGATAAGGACCGTCCTGCGCAGCGAAGCCAGACGCGAAGGCGACGCCGCGGTTTTGACGTTCGAAGCCAAAGGATTCCTTCATCACATGATCCGGATCATGGTTTCGACCGCGCTCAAGATCGCACGCGGCGAAATCCGCGATTCCGTGCCGTCACTGCTTCAATCCAAGTCCCGCCGCAAGACGAATCACATCGCGCCGCCGTCGGGATTGCGGCTCGTCGACGTCAAATACGGCGAAAAGACCTCAGAAATCATGCAAGAAGACGATGAAGAGGAATAAAAAATGCGCTTTGGCTTGGGGCCAAAGCGCTTTTGATTCAACGGTTGTCGGAAACGTCTTCGCGGCTCCATTTCACGCGCTTGCGCGTAAGGATGCGCTTGATCACGACCACGGCGATCAGGATCAGAATCGAAATCGAAACGATCGCAGCGCCGGAAGGAATCCGGAACGAATACGAGGCCCACAGTCCGAGGATGACCGAAAGTTCGGAGAACACGATGCCGATGATCTGAGTCGATTTGTACGACCAACCGACCTTCATCGCCGCCGCGACGGGGATGATCATCATTGAGGAGACGAGCAGGACGCCGGCGGCTTCGAGCAACACGGAGACCGCCACGGACAGCGTGATGATGAACGCGAACTGGAACAGCGAGACGTTGATGCCCTGGTATTTCGCGCTCGATTCGTCGAACGACACCGAGACGATCTGTCGACCGAAGAAGAAAAACAAGAGACTGACGATGCCCAAGGTGATCGCGATGATCACGACATAATAGTTCGTGATCGTCAGAATCGAACCGAACATGTAGTTGTAAAGCGATCCGGTGCGGTTGGAAAGCGACAGGAAGATGGCGGACAGGGCGGTGCCGATCGACATCACGATCGGCATCGAAATCTCCTTGTAGTTCTTGTAATACCGCCGGAACAGTTCGATCAGAAGACCGCCGACAATCGAGAAGATAATGCCCAGATACAGCGGTTTTTCAAAGAAGAACGTCAGTCCGATCGAAGCGAGGAACAGGCTGACCGAGAAGCCCACGAGCGAGAAGTGGCCGAGGGTGTCGGCGATGAAGCTCAGCCGGCGGATGACGACGATTGATCCGATCAGCGGGGCAAGCACGCCAAGCAGAATTCCGGCAACGAGCATGCGGAGCAGAAACTCCTGGGTGAAAAGGTCGGTGAAGAAGGAAAGCATCATCGTTCGGCACCTTCTTTCCAGAAGGCATGCTGGGCGCGGTTGCGGAAGGTGAAGTCGGATTCCGAATCGAGCGTCAGGACATGGGTGTAGCGGTACGCCTCGATCGCCTCGTCGTGACTGATCAGGATCACCGTTACGCCATCGTCGTGGAGTTCGTTGACGGCCTTTTGGAAATACGCGACGTTGTCCTTGTCGATGGAGGCGGTCGGTTCGTCGAGGATGAGCATGCTCGGCTCGTTCAACATCGCCCGCACGATGAAGACGCGCTGTTGTTGACCGGCGGAAAGGTTGTTGATGTTTTCGTTTAACAGCGGCAGGATTCCGAGCTTGTCGAGCAGTTTCAGTTTCTGACTGTTTTTCGTCGACCGTCTCGAACTGACGGTCAGGATCTCGTTCACCGTGATCGGGAACTCGTAGTTGAAATCCTCCGACTTCTGGGGGACATAGCCGATTTTCGTCCAGCCGCGGAAACCGACGATGTCGGCGTGTTCGAAAAAGATCATTCCGCTTTTGACCGGATTGATGCCGAGCAGGCATTTGACGAGGGTCGACTTGCCCGACCCGTTCTTTCCCCGAACGATCAAAAAGTCGCCGTGCGAGAGCGACAGCGAGAGATTCTTCAAGACGATGCGATGCCCGTAGGCGAAGGACAAATCCACGATGTCGATGAGCATGAGGCCATCCTCCTTGTGGTTTCATTGTATCACGCGGCGCGCTTTTCTTTCCAACTTTTTGTGCAAAATACAGTGCGTTATGAGATAATATATAAATATAAAGCAGGTGAAACCATGGCAGGAACGTTCATTACCTTCGAAGGCACGGAAGGCAGCGGAAAGACGTCCGTCATCCGCGAAGTCAAAGACCATTACGAATCGATCGGCTATCCGGTGCTCGTCACCAGGGAGCCTGGCGGCGTCCGCATTTCGGAAAAGATCCGCGACATCATCCTCGACCGCTCGCACACCGAGATGGACGCGCGGACGGAGGCGCTTTTGTTCGCGGCTTCGCGCCGCCAGCACTTGAAAGAAGTGATCCTGCCGGCGCTTGAAGAAGGCAAAATCGTGCTTTGCGACCGCTATGTGGACAGCTCGCTCGTCTATCAGGGCATCGCCCGCGGCCTTGGCATCGACGCCGTCTACGAGATCAACCGTTTCGCGATCGAAGACGTGCTTCCGAATCTGACGATCTTCGTCGACGTCCGACCCGAAATCGGTCTCGCCCGGGTCTTCAACGCCCTCGGCCGCGAGGTCAACCGCCTCGATCTCGAGCAGAAAAGTTTCCATCAGACCATCTACGACGGATACAAGGACCTGATCCGCCGTTATCCCGCCCGCGTCAAGAGCGTGGCGGGGGAACGCCCGATCCCCGTGGTCGTCGAAGACGTCCTAAGGTTGATCGACGGCGTCTTGCCCTTAAAACCCAAACATGGCAGAGTTTGACGCCGCCGCGTTCCGGAGGCTTCAGCCCGACGCGGCGCGGGTTCTGGAAAACGCCTTTTCGCTTCATCGTCTTTCCCATGCTTACCTGTTCGAAGGACCGATCGGCACGAAGAAGGAAGACGCGGCGCTTTGGTTCGCCAAGCGCCTGCTTTGTTCTGCGGAAGCCGATCTACGGCCCTGTCTTGTCTGCAAGAATTGCCGCAACGTCGGACAGAAGCAGCATCCGAACCTCTTTTGGGTCGAACCCGAAGGCGACTTCGTCAAGAAGGACCAGATGCGGCGGATCCTCGCCGAATTCAGCCGCACCGCTTTGATCGATCTGCCGCGCGTCGTCATCATCCGCGATGCGCACCGGATGAACGCCGAGAGCGCGAACACGATGCTCAAGTTCATCGAGGAACCGACCGCGGAAGCGTACTTCATCCTGATCACCGACCAGATCGACGCGATGATCAAGACCCTGCTCTCCCGTTCCCAGGTCCTCCATTTCAAGCCGATCGACCGGCATCTGGTCGAAGCGGAACTGAAGACCTCGGGCGTCAACGACCGGATGGCGATCCTGATCGCCCAGTATACCGCCGATCTGGACGCCGCCAAAGCCATCGCCGCCGACCAAGCGATGATGGAGGTCCTCGATCTTGCGGTTACGCTGTTCGTCAAGGCGCTCGCCCGCAAGGAGTCGCTCATCCTCCTGTTTCAATCGAAGCGCGATTTGGTGTTTTCTTCCCCCGAGCGCATCGATTTCTTCCTCACCGTGCTGACCGTGATCCAAAAGGACATCGTCGGTCTCAAACGCCACAAGTCCGGCATCGCCGTCGACACCGTCGACGCCGAACTCACCGGCGCGCTGGCGCGGCGGACTTCTTCCGAAGCCGCGCTCGCGTTGCTTGACAGGATGCTCGAAACGAAGGCAAGACTGCGGTTTAACGTCAACCAGTCGCTTCAGTTCGACAACCTGATCCTTCACCTGGAACGAGGTTATTCGCATGGAATATAAAGTCGTACCCGTCAAATTCGCGCGTCTCGGAAAGCAGTATTATTTCGAAACCGCGAACCTTCCTGTCAAGAAAAACGACCACGTCGTCGTCGAAACCGTCCGCGGCCTGGAACTCGGCTACGCCTCGACGGACCCCAAGATCATCGGCGAGGACGAAGTCGTCAGCCCGCTCAAGCCGATCCTCCGCATCGCCACCGAACACGATATCCAGGCTCATACCGCCCACAAGGCCGAAGAGCCGGAAATCCTTTCCAAATGCGCATCGATCGTGCGCAAAAGCAATCTCGACATGAAGCTTCTGCAGTGCGAGTACACGCTCGACAAGCAGAAACTGATCATCTATTTCTCGGCCGAAGGCCGCGTCGATTTCCGCGACCTGGTCAAGGATCTCGCCAACGCGTTCCGCACCCGCATCGAGCTGCGCCAGGTCGGCGCCCGCGACGGCGCAAGGGTCTTGGGCGGCATCGGTCCGTGCGGCTTGCTCACGTGCTGCACGACGTTCTTGGGCGAGTTCGAAACCGTCTCGATCCGGATGGCGAAGAACCAGAACCTTTCGCTCAATCCGACCAACATCTCCGGCCTTTGCGGCAAACTCCTCTGTTGCATCCAGTACGAGGACGAGAACTACAAGCAGTACCGCAAGCAGCTCCCCAAGCAGGACAGCATCGTCAAGACACCCGACGGCGATGGCAAAGTCGTCGGCGTGAACTTCCTGACGCAGGACGTGAAGGTGTTCTTCCCCGGCAACGGCTACAGGACCTACCACGTCCGCGATCTCAACTTCAAAGCGCCGGAGGGCGACGTCGAACCAATCGTCAACGCCAAGGACCTGAAAGATCTCGAGGGATAAGTCCGTGGAAGCGGTGCATCAGCTGTTCGCCTACGACGGACTGAAGATCATCCAGCGCGACGATCTGACGAGCTTCTCGATCGATTCGCTGCTTCTTGCGGATTTCGTGCAAATCCCCAAGCGGGTCCGCACGATCGTCGATTTCGGCTGCGGAAACGCTCCCGTGCTTCTGTATCTTTCCATCAAGACTTCCAAGCCGATGATCGGGTTCGACATTCTCCCCGAGGCGGTCGATCTCGCCCGCCGCAGCGTCGCCTTGAACGGCCTGCAGGACCGAATCGAGATCCGCGAGGAAGACATCCGCACCCTGCACGAACGGTATGACGCCTCGGCTTTCGACCTGATCGTCTCCAATCCGCCCTTTTTCAAAGTTCACGAACAAAGCCCGCTCAACGAGTCGACCCTGTTTTCCGTCGCCCGGCACGAACTCACCCTCGATCTGGACACGCTCGTGCTTCAGGCCAAGCGGCTGCTTTCGACCGGCGGGCTGTTCTGCTTCATCCACCGCGTCGATCGGTTGGAAGACATCTTCCGCGTGCTGTCGCAGCGCAAGATGGCGATCAAGCGGCTCCGCTTCGTCTATCCCAAAGCCGGCGCCAACGCCGCCATGGTCCTGATCGAAGCGCGGAACAACGGATCCTCGACGGGTCTCAAGCTCGAACCGCCGTTCTTCGTTCTCGACGAACAAGGCCAAGAGACCGAAGCGATGAAAGCCATCCACCATTTTGGAAAGAAGGGCCACCATGAAGCGCGTCCTTAGTTTTCACAACGACCAGCCGACCCTCTACCTGATCGCCACCCCGATCGGCAATTTGGAAGACGTGACCCTCCGGGCGATCCGGATCTTGAAAGAGGTCGACGTCCTCTTCGCCGAAGACACGCGGGTGACGAAGAAACTGCTCACCCGCTACGAGATCGACCGAACCCTTCTCAGTTACCACGACCACAACAAGGATCTGATGGGACCGACGGCGATGGAAGCCTTCCTGAACGGCAAATCGATCGGCCTCGTCAGCGACGCCGGAACGCCGCTCGTCAACGATCCGGGCTACGAGCTCGTGCAGCTCGCCCGCAAGCACGGCTACAACGTCGTCGCGGTTCCCGGCCCTTCCGCGGTCTTGACCGCGCTGTCGATTTCGGGCCTTCCGCCCCACCCCTTCGTGTTCTACGGCTTTTTGCCCAACGCCAAGCTGAAGCGCGAAACCGAACTCAAACGCTACCTGAACAGCCCGGAAACGCTCGTCTTCTACGAATCGCCCCACCGCATGCAGGACACCCTGCACGAACTGGCCCGCATCCTGGGCGATCGCGATTGTTTCGTCGGCCGCGAACTCACCAAACTCTACGAAGAATCGATCCAAGGCACGCTTTTGGAACTCGCGGCGATCGAAGAATGGATCGGCGAAATCGTGTTGGTCGTCGGTCCGCCCAAAGCGGACGGCGCCATCCAACCGACCACGACGATCCGCGAGGACGTCGAGGCTCGGATCGCTTCCGGCATGCGCAAATCCGACGCGATGAAGGACGTCGCGAAACTTCGCGGCGTGCCCAAAAGCGTCGTCTACCGCGAATACCTGGACGAAACCGGCCAGGACAAGGAGGAATGAACATGCGCTTCCTATGCATCGCCACCGACGGCTTCGAAGATTTGGAAG
>Ga0209835_1000867_pt1 | contig 18362 bp, 13 predicted proteins | sample LakKivwa52mmetaG_FD_184138 | JGI IMG/M metagenome (GOLD analysis project Ga0209835, IMG submission 184138) | Anoxic lake water microbial communities from Lake Kivu, Rwanda to study Microbial Dark Matter (Phase II) - Lake Kivu water 52m metaG... | ecosystem: Environmental > Aquatic > Freshwater >...
TATATTGTGTGAATACCCCGCTAATAGTATTGGTATTATTGTATCGCACCCTGGGGTAATTAGAACTATCTCCTCCTTCGGTATCCCATTCAAATACTATACGATAATCCCCTTTAGTTGGGATTTTTAAGGCAGTTGTATTGAACAGTACCCATGCAGGATCAGCAGGAGTTGCCGGCAAAGTAGAGATATCTACAGTACCAATAGTTCCCACAACTGAATCATCTGATACTTTGCGAACTACACATGAGCCTGTACCTGTTGGATTACCAACTTTATCCATATATAACTTAACTTGATTCACAACAGCACCAGCACGGATATTATTTATTCGCTGACCAGCCCGACAATAAATATATCCATTATTTGCTGAATTATATAATCGATTTTCAAAGGATTTACCCCTCTCAAATAAATTTATAACCGGACGTAAAAACTCATAGCAGATATTTTTTAACAACGGATAGGCGAAACTGCCACCTTTGCGCTGAGCCACATACATTGAGGATTTTAAATGGTAGTCTATTTTTCTTAGAACGGGAGAGAAAAAACCCCAAAATGGTAGTTTCTCAGAAATAGAGGACTCCAAAGCCCCATAGTATGTCAGTGCCCGAGGTGAAAAAATACTCCCACCGTATCTTAAAACCAAAAAGAAATCCTCTTTGGCTCTATTCTTCCGTATATTATGTTCGCGTGCTGCTCCTTTAAGGCTAATACTCTCATTATGTAACCTCCAGTTCGTAAGCGTTTTTTTGATCCGATGCATCTTAAAATGCTTACTTACCCGTAGATAAAAAGAAAGGTCATTCCCTAAATTGTTAACGAAACCAACTCTTTCAATAACATCGCGTCTAAAGAAAGTGGCGCAAAAAACGATATAATGCCAGATATTAAGCCACTCATCTTTGTCAAAATCCTTGATGACAAAGCAACCAGTGACCTCACTCTTTGCGTCTATCAGATTGCATCCGCCATAGACAAAGTAAGCATTAGGTTCTCCTTGGAAAAACTTTACCGCAGTTTCAACAGCATCGGATGCATAAAAATCATCCGAATCTATCCAACCTATGATTTCTCCTCTACTAAGTTTATAAGCTTTATTTAGTGCGCTTCCTACTCCTTTGTCTTTTCCTGAAATAAATCTTATCCGATCAGGATATCTTGCATGGTAGTTAGACAATGTCTCTAAAGTTCCATCAGTAGAACCGCCGTCAGCAAAGACATGCTCGACATTGGAATAAGTCTGGTTCAAAACACTTTGTATGCATTGTTCTATATACTTATTGCCATTAAGAACTGGCGTAAGAATACTTACAGAGGGATTGCTTATCAGAATCTTGTTTTCCTTCTTAACAGAAAGGCCGATATGCTTTTTACGAAAACCCACCTAATTTTCTCCTTAACTTTCGTCTAATATTTTTCCAATACCTTAATTTTAATGCTTGTATCCCAATTGGAAGCATCTGCCCATTTCCCTTCGGAGCTATAATATGTGAATACCCCACCGATAGTATCTGTGTCATTGTATCGCACACGAGGATAATTAGAACTATCCCCCTCTTTGATATCCCATTCAAACACGATACGATAATCTCCTTTAGTTGGAATCTTTATAGAAGTTGTATTAAATAGTACCCATGTAGGGTTAGCAGGGGAAGTGGGCAAGGTGGAAATATCTATAGTACCAAAAGTTCCTACGATCGAATCATCTGATACTTTGCGCACTACACATGAGCCTGTACCTGTTGGATTACCAACTTTATCCATATATAGACTAACTTGATTCACAACAGCACCAGCACGGATATTATTTATTCGCTGACCAGCCCTATAATAAATATATCCATTATTTGCTGAATTATATAATCGATTTTCATAAGATTTAATTTTTCTTCCGAGTTTATTTAGCGGGCGCAAAGCCTCAAGCATAGAGCTATTGTCTCCAGTATCAAAACCCTTGTGGTTAGAAATTAAATGAACTCCTTTTTCTTCAAGTGGGTATAGCTGCTGACGGGTTTCTTCTTTGTTCGCGGTTAAAATTATAATGTTTTTTACTTCGCTGTTCTCTCGAATGGATTCTGGCGAAAAAATCCGTTTGCCAAAGAACTCATGCCCCCATAATATCGGGTCATCGTCTGTAAACCCCAGTAAATTGGCTTTATCTAAAGGGGTCGGTTGAAGAAGCCTTTGAGAAACCTCATTTACGCCGTAAATAACAAAGGGTTCTTGTGTTTCCACGAAATACTTTATGATGTCATAGTGAAAATCGGATAAAATGTTAAGACTATACTCTCGATAATTTGCAACAGGCATATCTTGTTTTTTTTGAGTTTTGCATGCTATAACCCGATAACTATAAATTATGGAGTTGTCATAAGCTATTTTTACGTCTTCTATGTTTATTAACCTAAACCCTGCTCTCATTATTGCATTATTAAGTAGAGGTTTTATATAAAATTCAGACCGATGCCATGTCCCAGGGGACATAGGTAAAATCGGAACATCTACAAAAAGAATACCATCTGTATTAAGCAATTCGTAGCAACGCTTAAGCGTTTTAATCGGAAAGTAAACGTGTTCCAGAACATGGTTAAGTACAATAATGTCAAATAATTGTGAAAATGGATATGTATCAAAATCGCCGTGTATAAATTTAGAATTCGGAATATTATGTCCACTATAATTCTCAACATCTATTATTGTGTAATCAATTCTGTACCTAAACAATGGTTCACCAAAAACGCCGTTTCTACCACCAACATCAAGAAGGCGTTTTCCGTTGATACCATTTTCCAGGTTAGTAAGAATAAAATTGTATACTCCATGAAAACGTTTTGAGTTTATAATTTCACCTGTTTTCTTGTATGTATTGTGCTTTGGCAGTGCCGCCTTGATCCACTCACTAGTGCTAATTACACTCTCAAGTTTGCTGATTTCCTCGTCATCGAGTAATTGTTTTTGAAATATATTTCCGCAGGCGCCGCACACTAAAAACTCTATAAGGATTTCTTGTATATCCTTAAGGACAAAATATTTTCTCCAGTGCACATCGCAATTTTCTCTCCGGATGTGATAGGTGCGTCCTAGTGTATTCCCTGTTTTATTTAAACATAGATTACACTGCTCCCTGAGATACATATTTCTCTCCTTCTTGTTTCCTTGCCAAACTCATAAAAATACGATTACCGGGTATTCAAGTGTCAATTGCAACAGCTAACTAAAATTAAATATTTATAGAAAAGGTACCTTGCCCTTTTGTTTAGACAGATCGCTGTTCTTTTATATTCCCAAATTGAAAAAGGTCCTATCAGTTGATAAGCATTTTAATGCTTGTATCCCAGTTGGAAGCATCTGCCCATTTCCCTTCGGAACTGTAATATGTGAATACCCCACCGATAGTATCAGTGTCATTGTATCGCACACGAGGATAATTAGAACTATCCCCCTCTTTGATATCCCATTCAAACACGATACGATAATCCCCTTTAGCTGGAATTTTTATGGCGGTTGAATTAAATAATACCCACATAGGATTAGCAGGGGTAGCGGGCAAGGTGGAAATATCTATAGTACCAAAAGTTCCTACGATCGAATCATCTGATACTCTGCGCACTACACATGAGCCTGTACCTGTTGGATTACCAACTTTATCCATAAATAGACTAACTTGATTCACAACAGCACCAGCACGGATATTATTTATTCGCTGACCAGCCCTATAATAAATATATCCATTATTTGCTGAATTATATAATCGATTTTCAAAGGATTTAGCGCGGATTTTTTTTAATAAGTGATAAGCGAAACTTCTATTTAAATTTATCTTTGGTTTTTTCCCAATACTTTCCTTTAACAACTCTTCAAGTTTAAGGATAACTTTCTCACGGTTATGAACTCGCCTGACATATTCCAGCCCGGCCTGCCCCAATTGTTCTCTTCTCTCAGGGGATTTAAGCAGCGAAACTATCTCGCGCCCCATGGCTACGGCGTCATCGACATAGACAACACCACACGACTCGCCGGCCAGCATGGTCGTCATACCTGGCAAGGCAGAAGATACCGTCGCTTTGCCACATGCCAGATACTGTATCACTTTGGCAGCAAAGAGATCCTTCATGTCACCTGAAACCGGATAAGCATTTATGCATACAGTAGCTTCTCCTATATACTGCGGCATGGTCTCGAAGGGTTGCAAACCCGTTATAAACACATGCTCCTCCAACTTTAACCCGGATATGATGGTCTCCAGTTCGCCACGCATGGGGCCGTCCCCTACAAGTAGCAATCTCGTATCCGGAGCCCGCCTTATTATTTCGGGAAGTTCTCGGATGAATTCGGCTAAGCCGCTAAAATTATACAAATGGCCTACAAAGACGATAATCTGCCTTTTTTCATTTAGCCACTTTTGGCAAACCTCTGGAAAGTTGCTATTGATACGGGACGGATAAGTGTCTAATACAGGGACCTCCACCGGGAAGGGAAGTATTTCTATGGCAGAATTCTGCCCCCCCATGGTGATTAAGTATTCGGCGTATTTAGGGGTCAGGGCAAGAATCTTATCCACTCTCGGATACACCATTAGCTCAAAGAATGCCACTATGCTCCATATCATCGAATTTGCATTGAGGCGATGAAGCATGTCTATATTTCTAAACACCACAGGGATATTAAATTTTCTTCCCAAATGTATCGTTGGCAAGCCGCTATTAACGACTGAGTAGAGAACAATAACGTCTATATCCATCTCCTTTATGATCCTGCGAACCAATTTATAACAGTTCGAGAACGCATAGAGGAATTTCCAGACAAATGAGTGAAATTTTTCCGTAAAGATAGGGAAGGTAAGCATGGCGTAACGAAACATATATACTTGTGCGTCGAGATAAACCCTGGCCATGTTTTGTTTTATCGTTCTAAACCAATTAGGTTTATCGCGTTTACAATCGATGACATAGACATCGTGACCTAGAAGCGAAAGCCCTTCTGCTAGGACATGGATGTCATACACCACCGATTTGGTCAAATCATCGTCAGTTACAAAAAGGACTTTCATTTGAAATCTCGTCCCCTTCCGTCTTTCTTTGCCCTAAATACCTCTATAATCTTGAAGCCAGCAGGATTTTTATTTCAGACTTTTAAGTATTTCGAGTATTTACGTCGCCTACTTCATTACTCCCACCGAGCCCAGGATTTCATATCTCAATTTCTTGAGCTTTTCAGGGGCCAACTTATTCAGTTGACTGTATATATTAAAGAGGAACGGGAACCGTGAGCGAAGAAACCTTAGGAAGAAATCCTCAAAATGCACCAATCTCATCAGCAAGACCTCACCCTTGGAGAACCCCTCAGGTCCTGTCAACTCGGCATAATCCATTTCATAGGGCGAGCCAACCCTGCGCCTCGACATCCTGAGCTTGTGCACACCGGGATTCTCTTTGAGCGGAAGAATCCTTCCCGTTGAGAACGCTTCTACGGCCGTGAGGGAGTGTTCTTTCAAGTTGGGCCGAATGAAGCCTAACTCAAGGATTGTTCCGCGTTTTACACGTCTGCTGTCGCTGTGGTCCTTGTTAGGGTGATCGAAATGCCAGAGAGTGACCTTGGGATCGTGCCATTCCTCGGGTATACCACAGTTTACGAACCTCCATGCAAGTTCATAAGGCCCGCAAATGTATCCCCTGTAAGATTTGTGCTCGTCGAACCCGCCGAAGCGTATGGCATCATCTCTCCTTACGCTAACGCAAGCGCCTACATTCTCCCAGAGCGGCACCCAATTGTGGTTTTTGAGTTCCTCAAAGTAGGTCATACCATCGGGGTAGGTGGATTCTGTCCTTCGCTCGTAGTGCATTAGCACAATTGATTTCGGCTCGCCTGCTCTACTGAGGCCGAACTTTTCGTTAATGGATGATATGAAGTTGGGAGGGAAGACAGCGTCGCTGTCGCAAACGGTAATGACCTCACCCCTGGCCTCGAGAAGCCCGACATTGTAACCCACATGTTTGTGGTATCTTCCCTTCTGCCCACAGGTTATCACAATATCGGCCTTTCCCATGGCTTCGGGAACAATGCGGTCGTATAGCTCGACCCAAATGATTTCATATTCCTCCCTAGGTACGTCCTGTCGGGATAGCCAATCGAGCGAGAAGAACTTCTCGCGGCAAGACCAATCGAGAAGGATAACCGAAACTTTTCGTGGCGGTCCGGAATTATTAGCCTTGTGAATCTGCACGTTATATTTCATAATTCGATTTATCGATGTGCTTCCGTCTTTTTTCCCTCTTACTCATGGATTGAAAGGCTAAAAGTTACCTCTTTACAGACAAACACCTATTCAATCTCCTAAGTTCAGAGTAATTCGATCGCCGCCTCAAGCTGTGTTCTTGGAACATTGGTTATAATCTCGCGGCGCTTCTGTCCTTCTTTAAAGAACATTATCGTAGGAACAATACTTACCTTATAAGTGCTTGCTATATCGGCATTATCATCAATATTCAATCTCACGACCTTTACTTTTTCGGGACATTCTTTTGCCATCTCCTCAACCGTTGAGTATATCGTCAGACAGGGCTTGCACCACCCTGCCCAAAAAACAACCATCACCAAACCATCAGCCTTCAGCACTTCACTCTCCCATGTATCGCTTGTTACATCTATAACATTTTCCCCCATATCGCCTCCTTCAAAAATTAACCTTCTTTCGTGAAAAAGTTGAAAGAAGATTTCACAGAGCGAAATAGTTATTATTTTTAGACCTTTATGTCATCCATGCTGAGCAATGCCGTGCCATATATAGATATCAGGAAACTCTCTACTGATGCGGCATTGCACAAGCTACTATGTAAATGTTTCAGGATATCAAGTCCTTATGAATTATTTTATGGGTCTTTCAACTTTTTCACGAAAGAACCAAAATTAATTTATAAAACCTAAACCACAGCAATGCTTTTAAATCATTTATCTTTCCTGTAATGCCTTTATCCTTGAGTCCCTGTCAGCTATAAAGACACATTAGATACTCAATAATGTTATATCGCTTATATTCTTCAATAAGTTTGGGATGCTTATGTGTAGAAAGGTATCTTATTATATCTTCGCCACCATTTTTTATAGCTCGCGCAATGTCCTCTTTGTTCTTTGGAGTTTCCCACCAAAATAGCAGGATGGTCTTTATGCTCAAGCCTATCGAAATCAATAGAGCCCAATGCGTTGGGTATACCGTAGAAAACATTGTAATACTCAACTATGTTAAAACCGTTGCGAGTATCTAACAATTTTGGGGTATTATACACGCCTACCAAGTCATCATAACTTGTTCAGTGTGTCCATTATTTCGGAAGATTATCAAGATTTATTCAAATAAATTAATTTCATATATTCTCACCAATGTATCATCAGGCTTATTACCTGAAATAAAATATAAACGGTAAACTTTATAAGCAGCAGGTTTAGCCACAGTGTATGTTCTTTCTTCATTTACTTTCCATTCTACTTGATTCTTCTGAACATCTAAGTCCTTCCATGTTGTTCCGTCGTTTGACCCTTGAAGCTGCCAATCCATCGGCATTCTCTGGGTCTCCAATGGACCAGCTTGTAATGAATACTTGCTAATCTTTTTCACCTTTTTATCCTTAAACTCTATTTGTAACCATATAGGATACTTTTCAGATTCCCAGAAATCATCTGCGTCTATCTTCTTATCAAATGCCCGTTCTGCATAATGGCTGCCCACAGGGTTAGATTCTTTAAAAATAAGCTCCTCACCGCTTACTATTTTTTCAGAAGGTTTCTGTGTGCACCCTAAAGTTAATACAAAAATTCCTATTACCATCGCCAACATATTGAAATACTTTCTGAATGTTCTCATCACTAACTCCTCCTTCTCATTTTAATTTTTAAAAATCTGTTCATGATTTTAAACCACCTTGTAGACTTTATGTAATTAATCTCACCCTGTAATGCCTCTATCCTTGAGTTCCCATCAGATATATCGTTTTGAAGTTCAATTATCCTCGACTCTTTAGCCTTTAACTCTTTATCCTGCCCCTGTATGATGTCGACCCTGCTGCTTATCTCACCCTGCAATGCCTCCACCTTCCTACCCTTCTCCGACAACTCCTGCAGAGCAATTGATAGCTTCTCATAATTTTCTTTCAGCAGTCCTTGTAACTCTACCACTTTTGCCCTTTTGTCTTCGATATCCTCCCTCTGCCTTTCTATATCGCTGTTCCTTGTTGCTATCTCCCTCTGCAGTGCCTCTATCCTTGAATTCCTATCAGATATATTGTTTTGCAACTCTATTATCCTCGACTCTTTAGCTTTTAACTCTTTATTCTGACTTCGTATGATGTCATCCCTGCTGATTAACTCCTGCCGGGATATTTTTTCTTCGTCTAAAATGAATTCTACCTCAGCTAAGGAATCACCACATACTAACTGCCACCAGGAACTTTCATAAACTTTCAAATCCTTCGATATATCTTTAATAAAATCTGCTGACTTTATATTTTGGGTGATACCATAATATTTATTTTTGTGTTCAATTATATTAAAACCCCTATAACCCTCTTCCAATAAAAAGGGTGCCACTTCTCTTTCGGGTTTTTCTACTTTATCAAAGTCATACATCGGAAGGACGGCATAAATCTCCATATGATTGCCATAAACAGGCATTAATTTGCTCAAATATTTATAGCTGGATATAACATCAACAATAGACAAAAGTAAAAATGGTACAGATTTGCTTCCTCCCAAAACAGTCGCATTTAAATAGTCTTTGATGTTTTTTTCTACCTCAACCGGATTTGATATGGCAATTACATGATATTTTCCCGCCCCATGATCGTCAGTATGCCTTCTAAATGCAGGAAGAATCATATTACGGGTATAATCACTGCCGTCGAAGATAACGATACCTTTTTTGAAGTCTTTGGGGAGTGAAGAAATCGCCGTCGTATGCCTTTTGCTTATGTTGAAGATTTTAACGTGATAGCTTCTATATATTTCGTAATACGGATATAATATGAAATCCCGATCCTCAACCAGTCCCGTCTCTTCCATTAATCTTATGCCATAGGCAGTATCCTTGGAAAATAAAAGATATTTTTTACCTTTGACGGTTTTGATGTTATTAGAGAAATCCTCTGCAATGTAATTTATGGATTTAATCTCTTTACCGAGTATCCTGAGTAAAAATGCTGTATCCTCCACGAAGTTTTTGTTTTTATCTAACGCTATTATTGTGAACGATTTGTTTTTTTCAAGAAAAGATGAATACTCATTCAGGGATAGATAATTCAAACAACACAGGGCGTCACCTGCTGCATTAGTCATCAACTTTATCTCATCTTCATCAAAAAAATCCTTATATATACCAAATTTCTTATTCTTCCTGTTGCAGTACTTGCCTTCATCCAATTCTTTTGCCAGTGTTGAATAAATGGTTTTCGCTGAAAGATTGGCACCAAGGATGTCGATTATTCTTTGGGTATCAGCCAACTCGTCTCTTTTTCTTTCTTCAAATCTGAATTCGTGGATTTTATCATACTTCTCTTTAGAATATAAAAATGAAATGACATGCTCTCTCCAGGCTAACGTATTGCCGATAATATAGTCAGCAGATTGCTTCATATTATCATCCCGCAGGTAATACCTCCGCGGGTGATTATCATGCATAAGGTAGAAGTTGGTTATGATAGTGTCGTTTTGCATTTTAGGAAGATACAGTGTGTCGCCGGTATCACTAAGCATTTTGGTTATGGAAACCATACTATCTCTTATGTCACGATGAACATAGAAAACGTAATCAAAGTAATCCCATATAGAACTGTTATAAAATTTATACAAAGGGTCGTGGGTACCGACAAGGTTGACTTTTGACATAAAATCATCTACTGCTGATATATTCCACGTCGGTTTTCCTTCTTCATTCATGGTAATTTTTTTCATCAAGCCGTCAGGAGTTATCCTAATCTCCCCAATCACATCGTTTGCAAATGCACATTTAAGGATACCCGCATTTTCCATTATTTTTCTGCATGTGCCAAAAAGATAGGTTTGGCTGCTATGTCCAAATCCGCATACTAACACATTAATATTCTTGTCGTTTGTTCCCATATATCATTGTACCTGAATCTCTTTATATCGCTTTCGGCTACTCAGAATAGCCACGTGCTTTAATACCGGATGAATAATAAAGTATGTCTCGCCTGCATTGATGTCCTGCATTTCACACGGCAACTCTCCTCTCCGGACATATTCTTTCAACACCTCAATTAAGAGTTCAGAGCGAATAAAAGGGTCGTAGTATAGATCGATTGTTTCAGTATTCTCCGGTGGTGGATATTTTTTCTTCATAATAATGGGGCCCATATCTATACTCTTATCAAGAAAGAAAGCCGTAGCTCCACAGTTTCCTTCATTCAACAAAGAGTAATAAATGGTTGTGCTGCCGCGATAATATGGAAGATAACCGGAATGGATGTGAAGAAAACGTTTTCCTGTATTTAGAACTTCATCACGAAGAATGGCACCCCCGGGACCAGAATATAGCAAAACTGATGGGTCGCATCTGGACACCGCTTCTACAACGAGTTTTGAATTAGGGTCAATTGATGGAATATGTTCATAAGAAACTTTTAAATCCGTAAGCAAATCTAAAACAGAGATATTAAGATCAATTCCATGTAAATAACTTGGTTTTCGTTCAGTACAAGCAGATGTTACCTGCTGTTCCACTGTTGTTACATAAGAATCCTCCATATACAAAACAATAGACGGAAATAGATTATGCTTTGCCATTTGATAAAGATAATATTTCGTGCGATTAGATGATACCGCCAACATGCCAATATCCGCAAGAATCATATCTTCACCCCATTGCCTTCAGCTATCTTCTTTACACAGAAGACCTCGTTTCTCATGGCAAGTAATGTAAAGAAAAGATCTTCTGGTTTATGAAGATTTATTCTGTTGGACGAAAGGATGTCATTAAGTTTTACGGCGGTATTCAACATTTTCAGATTGTGTGAATGCTCATAATGAAGGATTGCATTCAATGATAAGAGGGCATAATTCGTAAAAATGTGATAGTCATTACTTTTGGGGTTCATTGCGTGGGAATATATCTCATATATTTTCTTTTGCATCTCAAATTGTCTTACAAATTTATTCAGCCATCTATCAATATCCTCTTTTTGCGATAATTCCAACTTAATCAATCCTGACAGGAGGGAAAACATAACAGATTGAGTATGAAGTTCTTCCTGTTTATCCAGAGCAGCAATAGGGCAACAGAACAACCCATCAGAATTCGGTTTATACTTATCTTTTACAAATTTAAATTTGTAACTCTTACGTGTCTGCAAGGAAAAGAAATCAGCTTTTAAATCTATCAAAAGATCCCATATTATTAACCACTTTTCAATTTCTTCATTGCGTGTGTTGTCATAATTCTGGATAAATGTCAAGTAAGCATCTTCACAGCTTTTTGCATCAATTTCCCGCAAAGTCATGTACTCATTTAAAAATGTTTTCCCATGGTATCTGCCATACATATAGTATTCAGGCTGTTCAAGTAAGTCTTTATTTGTGTAAGTATACAGTGCCATACTTAATAATTCTCCCATGGTATGGTATTTAAGATTTGTTTAGCGATTCCTTCAAACGAATTCACATCAGCAATATTGTCAATGATCAGATCGGGATTTTCTGGTTCAGAAAAGGGAATATCCACACCTACTACGTTCTTGGTTTTTCCATCCAATGCCTGTCTATACAATCCCTTTGGGTTACGAGCCAGAAGTATTCCAGAAGGCACACGAATATAAACTTCAAAGTACCGCTGAATATTTTTCCTGTTCCATTGTTGTGATTCGTGAAATATAGAAAGAACTGCACATACCGTATCAATCCTCTGGTCGTCCAGAAATTTGCAGAACCTGCATATCCTGTCCGCGTTGACTTTACGGTCTTCAATGGTATGCCCCAAATCATTTCCCATCACGTGTCTTATTGCATCTCCGTCCAGAAATACTACATTAGGTCTTTTTGCCTTTAACAACCTATAAACTTCCTTCCCAATGGATGTCTTACCTGCACCGGACATACCAATTAGCCATATTACCATTCTCTATACCATCTTAAATTTTATATAAAAATCATATTTTAAGCCGTAATGGTAAACCTATCCTCATTCGCATCAATCAATTGCTTTGCAAGTTGAAGGTCTTTTAAGGAATCAATCTCCAGCCAGCCACGAGTTACAGGCACTTCATAAACAGGATAGCCTGTATTAATAATGCTCTGAATAAGGTCAGTCATATAAAGTTTATCGAAAGGCTTCTGTTCCTTTGATAGACTACTTTTTTTCAAATCATCTCTCCTTAACTTTTGACAAACCGAGTAAAGCACATCTACACCTTCTCCTCTAAAGGCACTCAATCCTATGTATTGACCTTGAATTTCATCAATGGCATCAGGTTTTTGTCCAATATTTGTTATGCGATTATCCTTGCTAATTTTCAGTGTCTCAGCGTCATCAAGTATATTGTCAAATCGCTTCTTCCAGTAATCTTCCCATCCATGATCAACAACAACACTTATAGCATGCCTATCAGAAACAAGAGCCTTAAGAATAGATGGTTCATAAATAATATCACCATATGAGACAATAAACTCTTTAGCAAAAATAGACTCGGCACACCAAAGTGACTTAACCATATTAGTATTCTCAAAAAAAGGGTTGTCGAAATAAACAACATCCTTAAATTGTATTAATTCCTTCATATATCCTCTAACGATTGCAATATCTTTAATCCCTGCTCTCCTGGCAGATAGTATCTGCCATTGAATTACTGGTTGTCCTTTGATATCTACCATACATTTTGGCTGCATATCAGTAAGCGGCTTTAGTCTATCCCCGCGCCCGGCAGCCAGAATAATTAAAAACATTTTATTTTTATCCAAAATAATTTTTTATTATTTCTATGTCCATTTTACTAAAAGGATATTCTCTCTCAGGGTGCCACATCTGCCCCCATATCCTGTAACTTTTGTGTTCTATTGCCTCAACTACACCATCTTCGCTAAAAGCTGCTATGATAAAGTTTTCTTCATCAATATCAGTTACCCCGTAATTATGAAAGGACTTGACCTTATTTAGCTTTCTAATCTCTTCTCTAAACCTTGTGCCGTTTGATGCTGTTATTCTATGCTCTGTTCGTGCGTGATTCTTTACCTTTTTAATCTTACCTCTGAAATAATCTGCTATCAACTGCATACCTCTGCATACACCAAAAACTGGAATACTTTTCCGGATTGCATATTCTATGATTTTTTTCTCAACAGCGTCTCTTTCTATAGACAACTCATCATTGGATATTAAACTCAGGTCATTACCCCCGCTTAATATAATGCCTTCAATTCTCATTGTATCGAAGTATACTCTGAAATCATAATGGCTTGGGAGCAGAACCGGCAAATAACCCAATTTGTTGAACAATTTCGCCCATCTGATATCCAGTACATTTCTGACTTCGTGATATTGATTATCCTTTACAAGTTTTTGCGTGATAGCAATCTTTTTCATAAAACAGCCAAAACCCTTTTATTTGCGCAGTCTATTTCAAGCATTTTAGCCTTGCCCCAATCATTAAAGTTCTTCTCACCTGCCCCGATAACCGCTGGAATTCCTATTTCAGCACATCTTATCGCCATATGGGAATTCGCTCCCCCAAATTGTGTAATGAGCCCTGCAATATCCTTAACAAATATAAAGTCATACCCTGGATCTGCTGCTCGTATAAAAACAATTTTTTTCTCTATTGAGCATTTCAAGAGTTCGCTTTCCTTAACCGCCTCAGCACTTACTTTTTTCAGAGTTACAAAAGTGGGTTCTTCCTGGTCTATAAAAAATCTATAAATGTCTTTCGAATCTTTAATCAAAACAGGAAGTTTTAAAGCCTTTGTATATTTATAGAGTTCCTTATTTCTTTCAATATCCTGCTGTAAAGTATCTTTAACATCCCTATCGTCAAGAGCTGAATACAGATTAAGAATTGTTCTTACATCTATGTAAGACAATTCTTCCGCAGATATCCCGAATTTCTTACCCATCTCGTTAATAAGACTGAGTATTTTACTTACAGACCTTGTAAAGATAAGTTTGGCATACTCTCTCCCTTCAATAGACTCTTTTATAATTTTTATCAAACTATGTGCATCAATTTCAAATCCACTCTCAATTAATGCCATATTGATTTCTTCAATCTGCCTTTTGCTGAATCTGTACGAAATTGGCTTATAGGCATCTATACTTATTGGGGTAAAATAACCATCAAAATTTTCATCATACCGAAAAGACATAATATCATAGGTGCCGGGCCTTAGATGACCAAAGTCTTCCATAATATTTTCTTTTGTTATTTCTCCCCTTGATAATTTAAACAATGCATTATTCAACCTCTTAACTACCGTATTCAATGAGTTCATAAATCTCTCATATTCTTCGGATTCCATGTAACCTTCACAGACAAAAGATTTCAATAACTGAACTGCAATAAATGCAGCCCTTGCTATGCCTGCAAATGGCAAAGTTCCGTATCTCTTGCAATCCTGTGTCAGCCAGTAAATCTTATCAATTAATGGGAGATCTGAGTTGCAGATGGCATCGTACCTCTTTTTAAGAGTTTCAATTCTTTGCAAATCTTTTTTATACAATCCATCTCTCACATCAATAATATTGTGTGTAAGTTCAAGAAGCGCAAGCTCTACTTTTCTTAACTCGTTTTCATTGAATCCAAAATTCAGCAATTCCTTCAATTTCCCCGGCAGTCCAAGGTAATAACATGAATACACTATCTCAAACTCAATTTTGTCATGTGAGGCGGGCATTGACTCTAATTTCTGGAGATAGTAGTTAACAAGTTTTTCTGCTATCCTTTTGTTCAACACCTTTGGAATAAAAGAATTAAAGTCAACCCGCACATCTATAAATGGGATTCCTAAAAAAGAAATCAACAGCGGATGAGAACGAAGATTTCTATAGCCATAATTATCCCTCTGATACGCCCACGTACTGTCAGTTAATAACTCTTTATACAAAGATAAAGACAGCTGTCTTGGCCTTAAACCGATCATTTCTGCCGGATTCCAGTCAGGCATCACACCAAAGAGAGTTTTTTTACCCAGAAGGTTAGGATGGTTATATGAGAGTTTTTCAACTTTCTTGAAAATCTTAAAAATAACAGCATCATAATTTAGATGTAAGAGGGACTCCTTGTTTTTGACAACAATAGGTCTTACCTGAAGTATATAAAGTTCACCATCTTCAGTAAAAGCAAATTCAATGTCCAGATGCGGGTTGTTAAAAATTGACTCAAGCTCTCTACAGGCATTAATAAGGTTTGAGAGGAAAGGAATATCGCAAGAAATACAAGAGTTTTTATACTGTATATATGTCTTTGCTGTGATGGAAGACCCGCCTGTGACAGCATCAGTCCTTCCACTCGTATCATAATTAATTATATAGTAAGGTGCCAGTGTATCAAGGTCAGAAGTAAAAACGACACCGGAAAGTTTAACATTAGTAAGCATTGGCTGAACAAATATCTCGGTGCCGGCTGTTGAATCATAGGATTTCACAACCTCATTTAAAGCCTGTATTATATGGTATAGATTTGCCCTCGGTACATTTGTCACACTCTTATAGCGGCCCGCATTGGAACTACTGAGACAATCTTCGCTTACCGCCGAAGAGCGAACTATTAAATAATCTTCTTTAAACCCCTCCTGTATTTTCATTGCCGCACTATTCATATTATTTAAAAATTCATCCACACGAATCTGCATAATAGGCAGTATTTTTGCCTTTTTTATGATAGAGGAAAGTTTCTTAAGAGTTTCACTCTTTGTCGAAAAACACATCTTACTCACTTTTGCCTCTACTTGCATTTTAAAGCTGTAGCAAAACCCGATTAACTATTCTTTTATAACCGTCATGCGAGCTACAATATCTTCCAGACAAAACCCCTGATTATTTTGTTGCAACTAATGAACATTGCCGTCTACAAACTTCAGATATTGGGGACTTTAAATTCATAATACCTCCAAATCTCTCCTTGGCGTCCACATATAGATGAATTAAGCCATATCTTCTATCCATTGGAATAAAATCTACATCTTTATCTCTTTCAGCACAGCCTATATCAATAAAATAATCACCCTGACTAAAGAGATGGAGAGAAAAACTGAATTTCCATATTGCCATATCTCCTTTGTGTATTCTGGGCAATGAACTGCCGGCCAAATAAACATTTGTCCCATATGTCATGACACCATCTATTGTCTTGACGGCAAAACCATACGAAGGACGCTCAACTGTTTTATTGCATTTTATTTTTATATATATATCCACCATATCATCTGATTTTAGTCTATAATCATCATAACTTTGCCCATTTGCTACCACTAAATAATCTATAACCTCTACTCTTTTGTCCCCATATCTGTACTCATGCTTGTTATAACTCCTTCTATTCACACAATTATCAAATGCAGGCACTTTCTCAAAGAATTTATCGAGTTCTGTTTTCTCCTTTTCTATCTGATTTGCCGGTGGTATATGAATTATGCTATCAGCATCGGTCGAAGCCAGTTTACCGATAAGCCCCCTCGCTTCTTGCAGAGATGCTGCAACAATACATTTGTTTTCAGCTATAAGCTCATTCAATCTATCTTGAATTGCATAGTCAACATCTTTGTGCCAAAGATGTTGAGGAAAAGCATAATATTTTGTTTTATAGTGAACAATACTAAATCCTCTGTATCCCTCTTCGATAAGAACCGGTTTGCTGGCATAGTCTGTAGTCTGCCCTGAAAAAAGCAGATCAAGATAATAATTCGTTACGGTCTTCGGTTCCCCACTTTCCAGTAACTTTCCGTTCTCAAGCAAAACAGCACAATCACAATGTCTAACAATAGCGTCAGTGCTATGGCTTACAAACAAAATAGTTTTACCTTTCTTTTGGAATTCAAGAAATTTGTTATAGCACTTGTGCTGGAATTTCGCGTCGCCTACGGCAAGGGCTTCATCCACGATGAGAATATCAGGATCAACATTGATGGCTGCGGCAAAGGCAAGTCGCACAAACATACCAGAAGAATAAGTCTTCACAGGCTGGTCAATAAACTCACCAATATCAGCAAAATTTTCGATCAACGGTAGGCGCTCTTCCATTTCAGACCGTGCAAACCCCATAATTGCTCCCTTCAATAAGACATTCTCGCGACCGGTAAATTCCGGATTAAACCCTGCACCCAGCTCCAGGAGAGCAGAAACTCTACCGTTGACACTGACTGTTCCGGAGGTCGGTCTCATAACCGAACAGATAATCTGTAAAAGAGTCGATTTTCCTGACCCGTTCCTTCCCACAATCCCAAAGGTCATCCCTCTGGGAACTTCGAAACTTATATCCTTCAATGCCCAAAATTCGTGATGGTATTTTCTTTTGAATGGATGCAACGCCTCCCGTAAACGGTCCTTTGGAGAACCGAAGAGCCGGAACTTTTTTGAAACATTCTGGACTGAGACTGCGATTGAATCTCCCATTATAAAACGTCAGCAAATTCTGGTTTCAATTTTCTAAAAACCACTCCGCCGGTAATGAAAGAAACCAAGGTGATACTCCAGAAGTAAACCCCTAATTGGAAGTTATGCCAAAATGGGACATGGTAAATAAATGAAAACCTGTACCCTTCCACGATGTAGTAGATCGGATTTAACTTAATAATAAATTGGTAATCAGGCGGGACGATTTCCATCAACCAGACGATCGGGGTGAACCAAAACCACATATTAAGGACTACACCTATGATCTGTCCGGTATCACGATAAAAGACGTTTAAAGCCGAAAAGCACCAACTAAGCCCGAGCGTAAACACCGACAAAGCACCAAGATAATAGAGAAATTGGAAATTATAGATGGAAAAGGGAATCTTGCTAAATAGGAGAAGGACCATGAGGATGGCTAACATAATCCCATGAGTGATCAGACTTGCAACCAGGTTGACAATGGAGAGTATCTCCGTCGGGAAGACCATCTTTTTAACCAGATGAACATTGCCGGTGATCGAACTGGTATTGGCCATCAAAGTTTCACTGAACATCGTCCATGGCATAAATCCACATAGAAACACGACGATATAAGGAACGTCTCCAACCGGCCTGACCTTAAAACCAACAGAAAAAACAAACCAAAAAACAAGGATCATCATTAAAGGGTTTACGATAGACCAGACAAAGCCTGCCAGCGTCCCCGCATATCGTGTCTGAATCTCCCGAATAGCCATTGTCATGATGATTGAGCGAT
>Ga0209835_1000868_pt1 | contig 18342 bp, 16 predicted proteins | sample LakKivwa52mmetaG_FD_184138 | JGI IMG/M metagenome (GOLD analysis project Ga0209835, IMG submission 184138) | Anoxic lake water microbial communities from Lake Kivu, Rwanda to study Microbial Dark Matter (Phase II) - Lake Kivu water 52m metaG... | ecosystem: Environmental > Aquatic > Freshwater >...
GCTCGGGGGGGAAACGGGTAATGACCTTAGTGTGTTTACCGCTTTCCAAGTCTCTATCTATGATGAAACGGATAAAATTTGAGGGACTCGTCGATTCTGCTGTGTCAAGACCCACAATCTTGCTGTCGTCCATACTTACCTCGCAATATACTATGATTTTTGAGCCAAAAAACACAGGGGGCATTTAGCGTCAAGTGATATAGTATCGAGCTTTTGCATATTTCCCTTGACGAAATTGCAATGGTAAAAGAGAATAAACTCAAAAAACATGGGGAGAGACGATGGAAAACAGCTTTTTAACTATAGCCCATTACGATAATCTATTTGAGGCAGAATTAGCAAAGACGCTTTTGGAAAACTATGGCTTTGTAGTATACTTAAAAGGTGAACGGATGATGGCTAGCATGCCCAGTATGGCAAGTGATCTGTATCAGGTAGAGCTACAAGTATCAAATCAAGCCAGTGAAGAGGCTTTACAAATTCTGAATGAACTGGATGACGCTGCTTATGTTTCGGAACTACTCAAGAGCGAAAACGCTCTTTTGGAAGGGCACTTCTTGCTAACCTCTGGCAAACATAGCAACCGCTATATCGAAAAGATCCGCATCCTCCAAAACCCAGAAGTAGCATCCAATCTCTGCAAACGCCTTGCTATGCGCATTTGCGAAAGTGATGTCGATGCTTTAGTGGGCCCTGCCTACGGTGGGATTGCCCTCGCCTTTGAAGTTGCCCGCCATTTGGGCAAGAGCTTTGTCTTTACCCAAAGAAAAGACGAACAGATGACCATTCGCAGCGGTTTTGATCTATCTGGGGTCAAAAAAGTAGTCATCATCGAAGATATCATCACCACTGGTGGAAGCGTCTTTGAAGTGATCGAATGCCTCAAGGCTCGTGAGATAGAAGTAGTAGCTATAGGTGCCATAGTTGATCGCAGTGGTGGAAACATCGATTTCGGCGTACCTCTGCATGCTCTTATGTCCGTTGTTGTTCCTGCATGGAATCCAGAAGATTGCGAACTCTGTGCCAATGGTATTCCTCTGGTAAAACCCGGCAGCAGTGATAAAAAATAAATCCCGGATCAAACTCAAAGTAATACTCTGCTATGGTATAGCAGAGGAAAAAGAGCTCATTGAGAGAGCCATTAGGTTTTATCCGCAAAACCGTAGCTTGAGCCTTGATTTGGGTTTTTGTGCCGCATTGGGAACCACTGAGCCTCAGTTGCAGGATGATTATGATCTACTCGTGTTTACTGGAGATCAAGCAATTCAGAACATATTCCCCAGTCTGGGAAAATCCTATCTGCTCTTAGGACATCGCCATTCATTCTATAGTGAATCTGGAATTGAGCCTCATTTACCGCACTGGCTCAATTTGCGCGAATTTGCTTCTGCTTACATTGGTGAGAGAAATGGCATTCCAAGGCTCCTTGGAGGACTTAGCAGGCATGATAGCATTGATGACTATCTCGATAAAAGCAGTGGCAAAGAGATCCTCTTTGGAAATCATCAGGAGCTGATTGCAACCATCAAAAATCAAAGCCTAGAAACGGGCTTAGTATTTTTGCCGATGTTTCAAAAGCCAGCGATAAACCTCTGTATGGATGCCATTTCGAGTGGAAATATGGTAGAACATATCCTAAATCAACTTCGCTTTTTGGAAGCATGTAGATACAATAAATTTGATGATTTTTACCAGATCACACCAGACCAGAGCCTAGTGCCGGAGACAAGCTATAGTCTATTTGCCAAACACTATGACAGTTATATGGCACATGTGGATTATACCGCTTGGGTCAAGCAAGTTCTCGCTTGGCAAGCACATTATTCTTCACGCAAGTTAAATCGAATTTTGGAAGTAGCTTGTGGGACATGCAATGTATCTTGCCGTCTGGTAAAGAAGGGTTTTGAAGTCTTTGCCACAGACAAATCACCACAGATGCTACTCGTAGCGGAATCCAAACCAGACCACCCTCAGCTCTTTCAATCTGAACTTACTCAGTCCTTACCCCGCAGAAATTTTGACATGGTGCTTTGCCTCTTTGATAGCATCAACTACTTACTTACCAAAAAAGAAGTATTGAGCTGTCTCAACAGGGTGCTTCGTTCCTTGAGTTGTGAAGGGCTCTTCATCTTTGATATCTCTACTCTTGCTAATAGCTTGGACAATTTTTCAGACCTCGTAGCCTATACTCGCAAGCGTGAAGGGAACATTGTTCATGAAGCATACTTTGATGAGGATAGGATGCTACAATGCTCAAAGCTGGTCTTTTACAAGAAGATGGGCAAAGTCTTTACTAAGTATGAAGAGGAGCACCGTCAATATGTCTATCTGGTCTCGGAGATCATAAACATTATCACCCAGACGCCCTTTGAACTGCTTGCTATCCACTGTTTGGAACACTCCCAAAACCTGCTCAAGACGCGAAAAAGCGACCTAGACCGAAAGTATCACCGGCTATTTTTTATCCTTAGGAAACCTGCGCAATGAACTTGTATGAGTTTGATTCACAATACTATCTGGACTCTGCACTTTTAGCAGGGATAGATGAAGCAGGTAGAGGAGCATTGGCAGGTCCCGTAGTAGCAGCGGCAGTGATTTTGGATAGGAAACACCATTTCAAGGGCTTAAACGACTCCAAGAAACTCTCTGCAAAGATCAGAGAAAGACTATTTGATGAGATAAGAACCTCCGCTATAGCCTATGCCATTGCTGAAGTTTCGGCAAGTGTAATAGACGAAATCAATATCCTCAATGCCACCAAAAGAGCTATGCAAGAGGCTGTTTCTGGCTTGAGTAAAACTCCAGAGCTGTGCTTGATCGATGGCAATCAAGCCTTGCCCTTGCTATCAATACCCCAACGTTGCATCGTAAGTGGCGATAGTCTGAGTGCTTGCATTGCCGCTGCATCCATCTTGGCAAAGGTCTTTAGAGACCGCCTGATGCAAGATTTTGATGCTGTTTATGGTGGTTATCACTTTGCCACAAACAAAGGCTATGGCACTGCCCAACATCTGGAAGCGTTGGAGCTATTGGGCTTGTGTCCCATCCATCGCCAGAGCTATCAACCCGTATTACAGAGGACGATATGGACATAAATAAAATGTTTATCGGGTCTGAAACCCAAAAAGCCTTGGACAACTTTCCCATTTCAGGCTATACAACTGATCCCTATCTGATCAAGGCGTTGGCAATGGTCAAACAAGCTGCTTGCAATGTAAATTTTAAGCTAGGCTACCTCAGTGAAGATTGCCACAAGGGTATCAGCTATGCTTGTAAAAAGCTAATCGATGGAAGCGCCAACGATTGTATCTGTGTTGATCCCTTACAAGGCGGGGCAGGGACATCCTATAACATGAATTTTAACGAAAGCATCGCCATGATGGCAAATCAGTTTCTATGTGAACAGGGTATTTGTGATAGTATAGACCCCCTCAATCAGGTAAATCTTCACCAATCTACAAATGACGTTTTCCCCTCTGCTGTCAAAGTAGCTATTCTCTTGCGTCTCAAAGACATGGAACAAGGTATTGCCAACCTCCAAGAAAGCCTCCAAAACAAAGAAAAAGCCTTTGCCAATATCCCCAAGCTGGGTAGGACAGAGCTTCAAGATGCCCTTCCTATGACCTTGGGAATGGAATTTGGTGCTTATGCAGAAGCTATCTCCAGAGACAGATGGCGTATCTTCAAAAGTAGAGAGCGGATCAAGACACTCAATCTGGGTGGAACAGCTATTGGAACTGGTCTGGGAGCTCCCAGAGACTATATCTTTATGATCGTGGAAGAGCTCAAGAAACTTACAGGTCTCTCCATCTCAAGGGCAGAAAACTTGGTCGATGCCACGCAAAACTTGGATTCCATCGTTGAAGTCTCTGCTATCTGCAAAGCCTTTGCCGTGAATCTGCTCAAGATTGCCAATGACCTTAAATTGCTCAGTAGTGGACCCGATGGAGGCTATGGCGAGATCAAGCTACCAGCTTTGCAAAAGGGCTCTACCATCATGCCCGCAAAAGTTAATCCTGTAATGCCAGAGGCAGTATGCCAAGTGGCACTCAAAGTTATCTCAGACGATAACTTGATTGCTATGGCAGCAGGACTGGGACAATTGGAGCTCAATCAACACCTGCCTCTGATCGCCTATACCATATTGGAAGATTTGCGTCTATTGACCAATATCGCTACTCTCTTTGCCACCAAATGCGTTTCTGGCATCACCGCCAATGAGGAGACTTGCCACAGGCATCTGTACCAATCCAAAAGCATTGCTACCTATCTCTTGCCCATTTGGGGATATCAAAAGGTGGAAGAGATTGTAGCTGATGCACATAGCCAAAACCTAAGCATAGACGAATACCTCATCAAACAAAAACTCTTGACCGCAGAACAACTCAAAGAACTGATGAGCCCCAAACGCATGTATAAATTGGGTTTTAGTAAAGATGATTATGATATAGGAGATAAATCGTGAGCACAGTACCAAGAGGCGAAAGGTTGATTATTGCCCTGATTGGCAATCGCAATGCAGGTAAATCCAGCCTCATCAATGCCATTACCGGACAGGAAATTGCCATCGTTTCCGAAGTGGCAGGCACTACTACAGACCCTGTTGATAAACATTATGAGCTCCTGCCTTTGGGTCCTGTCACTTTTTATGACACAGCAGGTATTGATGATATTGGGGATCTGGGACAAATGCGCGTTAAAGCGACTTACAAGATTCTCTACCGTGCAGATATCGTAGTCTTTGTCAATGCTTCAGTTCCCTTCTGTGATAGTGAATATGCCATGCTCAAACGCATAGCTGAGATGAAGATTCCGCTTTTGATGGTCTTTAACAAGACAGACATTAATCCAACTCCAGAATCCAATATCGCATATTGCAAAGAGCATTCCCTGCCCTATATTTGCACTTCCGCCAATAAAGGCATTGCCATCACAGAGGCAAAGGAAATGCTCATCAACCTTGCTCCCAAACACCTCAAAGACGAGAGAGTTTTGGCAGGGGACTTAGTTACCGCAGGTGATCGGGTAATCCTCGTTACACCCATAGACTTGGCAGCTCCCAAGGGTAGGCTGATCCTTCCCCAAGTGCAAGTGATAAGAGAGCTTTTGGATAATGACGTAGTGGTAACCGTCGTCAAAGAAAGAGAGTTGGAGTGTGCTCTGGATACCTACAAAAAGCCTCCAGACCTCGTAATCACGGATTCTCAGGTGATCCTGAAAGTAGTAGGAGACCTTCCTGAGGATGTACCTCTTACCACCTTTTCCATACTCTTTGCCAGATACAAAGGAGAGCTCGATACCCTTATTCAGGGCATCCGTCAAGTTGACAAACTAATGGACAAAGACAAAATCCTCATCGCAGAAGCCTGTTCACATCATGTGCAAGCAGATGATATAGGACGCACAAAGATCCCCAGGTGGCTCAGTCAATATTGTGGCAAAGACCTTGTCTATGAAGTATATGCAGGGCACGATTTCCCAGAGAATTTGGAAGACTATGCCTTGGTAATCCACTGTGGAGCTTGTATGATCAACCAGATGGAAATGAACCGTAGGATCATCGAGTCTGCCAGACGCAATGTGCCCATCACAAACTATGGCTTGCTCATCTCAAAGGTGCAAGGCGTTTTTGAACGTGCCATAGCCCCACTTTTCAGATCAGGAGTGTAAAGATGTACAAAGTAGCAGTATGTCAATTTGAGCCCATACTATTGGATGCTCAAGCAAATTTGCAAAAGATGCTAAAGATCATCTCGGATAATAGTGCAGACCTCTATGTCTTTCCTGAGCTATGCACCAGTGGCTATGTCTTTGCATCAAAGGACGAAGTGGCATCCGTATCCGAATCCCTGCCTACGGGAAAGTGCTTTAGCACCCTACTTCAAGCTTCAAAAGAGCATGATTGTTCTATTGTCTATGGCTTTGCAGAGGTAGATTCTGATAGATATTTCAATTCTTCCGCTTTGATCAATCCCGATGGCAGTTATGCCCTCTATCGTAAGACGCATCTCTTTAATACAGAAAAGCTGTGGTTTACACCTGGGGATTCAGGTTTTGCCGTTCACAATGCCAAGGGTGGAGTTAAGATCGGGATGATGATCTGCTTTGATTGGCAGTTTCCAGAGGCAGCCAGGTCTTTGGCTCTTTTGGGAGCTCAGATCCTCTGTCATCCCTCCAATCTCGTTCTCCCCTGGTGTCAAGAAGCTATGAAGACACGTTCCTTGGAAAACCGAGTCTTTTCCATCACTGCAAATCGTATTGGTAGGGAAGTCAATGGGGGTATGCATATTTCCTTTACCGGAATGAGCCAAATTCTTGATACCAAAGGTAATATCTTGTGCAGATTGGCAACGGATAAAGAACAAAGTATGGTATGTGAAATTGATCCTAGCCTTGCCTCAATCAAGACCGTCACAGACCGCAACGATGCCTTTGCAGACCGCAGACCGGAGATGTATTTTTATGGTGGATAAGCTCCATCCCAAGTATAATGAATATCAGGAACTAATCAAGGAAAAAGAAAGGCACGACCTTCTCTATTATGAGCTTGCCAATCCCCAGATCAGTGATTATGATTATGATCTGCTCCTAAAACAGATAGAGGCTTTGGCATCAGAATTAGGCATAGGCAAGCAAAGTGAGATAGACTTTGCCCATGTAGGCAGTGATATCAGAAGTGGTGCCAAGACCATCCCTCACAAGCAACGCATGTATAGCCTTGACAATGCCTATTCGCTTTCAGAGCTCAAAAACTTCCTTTTGGGTATTGCCACAGAGATGGGGAGCTTTCCCACTCTCAGTATGGAACCAAAGATAGACGGGCTCAGCGTCAATCTATACTACGAGGCAGGCTCTTTGGTCTATGCCACCACTCGTGGCGATGGGATCGAGGGAGAGGATATCACCGCAAATTTCAAGCTTTTGCCCAATATTCCACATCAGATTAAGTGGCTCAAACCCATAGAGATCAGAGGCGAGATTTACATCGGCAGGGAAGACTTTCTCCTCCTCAATGAAGAACGTCAGTTAAATGAGGAAAAGACCTTTGCCAATCCTCGCAACGCCGCTGCTGGCTCGGTGAAACTCAAAGATGCTACTCAATTGCAAAAACGCCACTTACAAGCGGTCTTTTACAGCATTGGTTTTACAGAAGAGACGATAGCTATAACCCAAAGCTCCCAGCTCACTTTTCTAGCCAATGAAGGTTTTCCCATACCCTTGAATTGCTCAGTAGCAACAGACTTTGAAGCAGTCGCTACTTTCTGTGATCACTGGGAAGAGCATCGGGATAGCTTTCCCTATGAGATAGATGGTATCGTAATCAAACTTGATGATCTTAGTATACAACGCAAACTGGGCTTTACAAACAAAAGCCCAAAGTGGGCTATTGCCTACAAGTTTAAGCCTATAGAAAGAGAAAGCACCCTCATCGATATCCAATATCAAGTGGGTAGAACCGGTGCCATTACGCCTGTAGCAATCCTCGAACCTGTCTATATCTCTGGCTCTACCGTCTCCAGATGCACACTCCACAATGAAGATGAGATCAAACGCTTGAACTTGCAGATTGGAGATCAGGTCAAGCTCATCAAATCTGGAGAGATCATCCCCAAAATCGTAGAAGTAAGCTATTCCAACCCTGATGGCAAAGCGATTGAGTATCCCCAGTTTTGCCCCTCCTGTGTTAGCCCACTTTCCAAACCTATAGATGGTGTAATCCATTACTGCACAAATGCCTCCTGTCCAGATCAGTTACAAAGAACTATAGAGCACTTTTGCTCACGCGAGGCAATGGACATCAGTGGACTAGGGGAGAGCCTGATCTCTCGTTTGATCTCTGAGGGGATGCTAATGCAAATAGTGGATATCTATCAGCTCGATTTTGAAGTAATTGCGCAAATGGATAGACTGGGCACACGCTCTGCCCAGAACCTCCGCAACGCTATTGAAAGTTCCAAAAATCAGGGTTTTACACGTGCACTCTATGCTTTGGGAATAAGATATATTGGCATTCGCACTGCACAGCTTTTGGCAGAACACTTTGGCAATATTGAAGCTCTCATTGAGGCTGATATCGATGCCCTTACCACCGTCCCAGAGATAGGTGAAAAGGTAGCAAATTCCATTCTTTCCTTCTTTGCTAATAGCCTCAATATCGAGACGGTAAAAGCCCTCATAGCTCATGGCATTTCTTTTGTCTATGAAGCCAAAATAAACTCAGATAATCTCATAGGAAAGACCTTTTTGATTACGGGGACACTTAACAGCTTTGGCAGAAAAGAGGCAGAAGCTCTCATCCAAAGCCATAGTGGTAAGATTATCGGTGCAGTGAGCAGCAAACTTAATTATCTGGTTGTGGGGGAGAGCCCTGGTTCAAAACTCCAGAAGGCACAAAAGATACCCAGCATCCAGATCATCAACGAAGATGCTTTTCTAAAGCTTTTAGGGACAGCAGAATAAGAGATGAAGATACTATCGCGCTATATCCTCAAAGAGCATATCTCTCCTTTTTTGGTCTCGCTCTTTGTTGTTACCTTCATCCTACTCATAGATCGGGTTATAGACCTGCTCAGTTTGATCATTGAAAAGAAGCTTGATTGGCTCACTATACTCAACGTTTTTGGACTGTCATTGCCCTTTATGCTAGCCCTCAGTATTCCCATGGCGGTTTTGGTGGCTACTATTCTTGCTTTTGGGAGAATGACCGTTGATCGGGAAGTGGTAGCTATAAAATCCGGAGGCGTTAATATCTATACAATGATTTATCCGCTTATAGCAGTAGCAGTTATGCTTACTGGTCTCATGATATACTTCAACCATTTTTACCTTCCTGAATCAAACCACAAGCTGAAGAACCTCATGATCAAGATTGCCTACTACAAGCCCATGACGATCATCAAAGCCAACGAGTTTACCTCATTTATGAACTATACAGTTTTTGTCCAAGAAAACAATGAATCGGAACTCAAAGGTATAGTTATCTACGATAAAAGCGATTCACGCTTTCCCAAGTCCGTGATTGCTAATAGCGGTAGAGTAGTCCAAATGGATAATGGCAATAGCTTGCAAATCAACCTCTTTGATGGAGAAATGCATGAACGCAACGAAAAAGAGCCCGGCAAGTATCAGGTGCGCAAGTTTCAAAGCTATGTCATCAATATCCGCGATCTGGGAAATAATATGGAATATCTAGAATCAGGATACCGTTCCGATCGCGAGATGAACTTTCACCAACTAGTTGAAGGAATTAAAGATAAACAGCAAGAACTCGCGCTCAAGCAAGCAGAGGTTTCGGACATCAGTAAACGTTATGAGCTATCTCGCTTTTCTCCTCGTACTATGGAAAGTGAAAGAGGCCAGAGACGTATGGGGATCATGAAAAGAATGCATGAAGACCGGATCAAAGAGCTTGTGGAAACGCTTAAATCACTTCAAGTGGAGTACCACAAGAAGTTTGCCCTATCCTTTGCCGTAGTAATCTTTGTGCTTATCGGTATCCCTTTGGGTTTGATGACACGCAGCAGCGGGATTGGCATGGCGTTCTCCGTGTCTTCGTTGATCTTCCTAATCTACTATATCTCTCTTACCGGAGGTGAACAGCTTGCAGACAAAGGGATTATGTCTCCTTTTCTTTCGATGTGGCTCTCGAATATTGTGTTCCTGCTGCTTGCTTTCTTTCTCATCATAGCCTCCATCTATGAGAAACAACTTATTGATCTCAATCGCATGAGCCAAAGAATTGGCAATCTGAAGTTTAAAAAGTACCCACAAAATACTCAAGTTACAACTGAGGACAGGCAATAATGCGGATATTGGACAAGTATATCATCCGAGAATTCCTGAAAACCTATCTGATTATCTTTTTCTCATTCGCTGCTGTTTTTATCGTAATCGATATCATAGACAACCTCCCACGCCTCATGCGCAATGGGGCATCCATAGATCAAGCGGCTCTTTATTATCTACTAAGACTTCCTTATCTGATCGTGTTGACCTCTCCTGTTACGGTTCTGCTGACGGGTCTCTTTCTCATGAACAACCTTTCCAAATACAATGAAAGCGTAGCTATCCGAGCCGCCGGCATCAGCATAAAAAGAGCTATGCTTCCGCTCTTTGGCATTGGACTGATCATCAGCATCATTATTGCCGGTTTTGGTGAATACGTGCTACCCCGAGCAGAATCCAAAAGAGACTATGTTTACAAAGTGATCATCAAAGGCGAGCAACCTGAAGACCAGCTACTCAAAGCAAAAATCCACTATCAAGGACGTGACGGATACTTCTACTACTTTGGCTTCTTTGATGGCTACAAAAATACCATCAGAATCATCGATATCAGCAAGTTTGACTTCAATACCAATAGCATTAGTGAACACGTTACAGCAGCCGCTGCATCTTGGAAAGATGGAAAGTGGATTTTGCAGGATTGCGAAATCAGGCATTTTAACAATGGTATCCAGACCAAGGCATTACATCATAATTATGTCCAGCTTCCCATCATGGATGTGAAACCCACAGACTTTGTTAGGATTACCAAAAAGACGCTTGCTCTCAATTTCTTTGAACTCCAAGAGTATATCCAAAGGCTTATAAAATTGGGGGACGATGCCAGCAAAGAGATAGTGGACTTACACATGAAGCTTGCCTTTCCGCTTACAAACCTCATTGTGATATTCTTTTTTATTCCCATTGCAACTTCCAATATCCGTAGCAAGGGTAGAGGCTTGATCTTTATGTTGGGGCTCGCTGTATGCTTTATTTACTTGATAGTAGTGAGGATAGTGCAAAGCCTTGGCTATGGTGGAGTGATCCCTCCTGTGGTTGCTGCTTGGGCTCCCAATACTGTCTTTGCCTTGTTGGGATTTGTTTTCATCCACAAGGCTGAGATATAAGTAGCGGTGTTACATACATCGGAACACCAGATTTATCTGGTCGGTTCACCACTTTCAAGTGGGGGCATAGCTAAGTTATTGTACCAGATGAATCTGGCACACGCGATCGGCTGAAGCCGGTGCTCCACGATATGTACGGGCGCTCGCCTGAAGCGCCCATTTTCAAAAAAGTTAGGCGGTTCAGCGACCGCCTGTACAAAATCATCAGAATGCTACCGAACGCAAGTACGGGTCACCACTTTCAAGAGGTGTGTGGCTAAAGCAGATACTCCACCAAATCAATACCGCCAAAAATCCAAAAAACGCTCGCCAGCACCAAGAAGGGTCCAAAGGCAAACGCAATGTCCTTGTTTCGTATAAACAAGACAAAATAGAGCAAGGCTATTAGTGAAGCTATGATAAAGATGAAAGGGATGTACAATGCCCCAAAGAAGATTGCCAGCGCAGTCATAATCCATATATCGCCACCACCTAAGCCCTCAATTTTCTTCGCTTTGGAGTATAGCCAAGCAATCAGAGCCATACCCAAAAAGGTACCGGCTCCACTCATTAGAGCATTGAGTATGGTTACGTCCGAAGCTGTGAAGATTGCCATGATCAAACCTAAGACAATCAAGGGAATAGAAGTCACATGCAAGATTAGCTTGTGCATTAGATCAATAAAAAATATGGGAATCAGGAAGGAGATCAGGATCAAGTATTTGTAAAACATAAAGTCAAGCATTCCATATCTCAAATACAATCCAATGAACAAGATGGGTGTGATGACTTCAACCAATAGATGATGCCAATGAATCTTGGCTTGACATTTTTTGCACTTTCCCCTCAAAATTATGTAAGAGAGAATAGGCACATTGAGCCAAAAAGGAATACTATAACCACAGGAGGAACATCTGGAGGCAGGGAAGATTATCGATTGCCGCCGTGGAAGCCTATCAATGAGTACATTGAAAAAGCTTCCAAAGGCTGCCCCCAAGATAGCCAGTAAGACTATTACTATCGTATCCAGTGGGCTCTCCTACCAGCGCTCATACCACTGCCGGTAATGGCTTTGGGGCAGTGGCTCTTGTTGCCGATAATGAAAGTCTATACGCATCGTATCCGTAGGACGATAGCTCATGGAAAAGCTGGGGATTATGCGGTTTTTGTTGTCTTCGTTAAACTTGAAACCACCACCAGTATCGGCAGAGCCATAGTTTACAAAGCTGAGGTCAAGCTGCATATCCAGCTTGGGGCTAAAGCTATAGTTGATATGATTTGTATAACGTGATAGATAAAAGGCATCACCACTGCTACTGCTGGATGCCTCAAAGCCCATACTATGAGTCATTCTCAGATTGTTTGGGTTAAAGAGTGTATTTTCCGGTACCCGAAAGGGGTTCAAATCTGGTTTTGGCAAGTTCATCTGCGCATAGGCAAAAGAGCCGATCAGCACAAACAATACGATCAAACTAATGTGTCTTGGCATTTTATTCCTCCACATCTCATTGTTCATATACATAATAGGCAGAAAGCGTTAAAAAGCAAGTTTAGAAGCTTTTCAGTAGCTCTGCAAGGCGGCAGATACCAGTCTCAATCTGTGTTAGCGTAGAATAGCTAAAATTGAGCCTGAGGCAGTTAAACTTTTGCTCCTGTTCTGGGTAAAACTTCGAGCCTGGGATAAAGGTGACCTTGGCATCCTTTGCGGGATAGAACAGCTCATCTGCGCTGATAAGTTCCGGTAGCCACATCCATAGGAAGATACCACCTTCGGGTTTTGTCCAGCTAATGCCAGAGGGCATAGTCTTGTCCAGCTCTGTCAACATCTTTTGCATATAGGGTTTATAGTATTCACAGATGGTTTTGATGTGCGGATCCATAAAGCCTTTTTCCAAAAATCTTGCCACTACTCTTTCCGTCACACAGTCTGGAGTAACGTTTACCTTTTGCTGCCAAGAGCCCATTTTATCGATGATAGCGGGATCACCTTTGACAAAGGCAAAGCGCATGCCAGGACCCAGTATCTTGGAAAAGGACACGATCTCCGTCACCAAGCTGTGATTTTCCATATCGCCATAGGCAAGGTTGTAGAGAGTGGGCAGTGCTTTCCCTGTAAAACGCAATCTGCTATAGGGATTATCTTCCAAAATCTGTATCCCGTGCCTTAAACACAATTCCAATAAGCCTTTGCGTCTTTCCAAGCTCATCGAGATACCGGAAGGATTTTGAAAGTCTGGGATGGTATAGAGGAATTTGACCTTCTTTCCTGCTTTGTGGATTTCTCCAATGGTCTTTTCCATCTCAACAAGACTGATCCCTTCCTCATCCATGGCAATGCCTCTTACCTCCGCACCCAGAGCATCGAGAGCAACGATTGTCCCCAAGAAGGTAGGAGCTTCACACAATACGACATCACCCTTGTCCAATAACGCCTTGGCATAATAGTAGATACCATTTGTAGCACCCACGGTGACAAGGTAGTTTGCATGGTTTAGTTTGCTATAGCCTTCCCAAGCGATCAGCTCGTCTTTGAGCTGGCTATCTCCTTCGCTGGCACCATATTGCAATACTTCATAGCCTTCTTCATTGACAACGCTATAATAAAGGTCGCTTAGGATATGTTTGGGAAAAGTAGCGGGGGCAGGAAAGCCACCGGCAAAAGAAATCAGATCCGGAATACTTTTGGTCTGTGCCACGAGCTCTCTGATCAGAGAGGATTTCATCGTCTGTGTCGCATGCGAAAAGAGCTGTTGATAGTCCATTATGATCCTTTGTTTTATGGGTAAATACGATAAATCATACGCGGGAATGGTATTGTCTCACGGATGTGATGAATACCGCTCATCCAAGTTGTTAAACGTTCCAATCCTATTCCGAAACCGCTATGGGGCACGGAGCCATACTTGCGTAAATCCAAAAACCACTGATATGGTTCGATGGGCATATTTTCATTTTGCATTCTCTGAAGCAAGAGATCGTGATCATCTTCACGTTGGGAACCGCCAATTATCTCGCCAAAACCTTCTGGAGCAATCAGATCATCGCCCAATACCAGATCTGGATTTTGGGGGTCTCTTTTCATATAAAACGCTTTGATTTCTTTGGGCCATTTCTCAATAAAGATCGGCACATCAGAGCCTTCTGTAAGCATCGTTTCATCCTGAGCACCCAGATCACTGCCATGTGTAATGGTGCTGCCCTTGGCTCTCAAATATTCCACTGCATCATGATGAGTCATGCGTTTGAAGGGAGCATCAGCCCTCTTCAGAGCTTCCACATCACGTTCGAGTATGGTAAGTTCATTTGCACACTTATCCAAAACAGAACGGATCACATGGCGGATCAATCCTTCTTGGATCTGCATGTTTTCTTCATGCTCCACAAAGGCAGCTTCCGCATCCATCATCCAAAACTCCGTCAAGTGCTTGCGGGTCTTTGATCTCTCGGCTCTAAATACTGGTCCAAAGTCATAGACCCTGCCAAAGCTCATTATCCCTGTTTCCAGATACAATTGTCCAGACTGAGAGAGATATGCCAAGCCTTCGTCAAAGTATTCCAATTCAAAGAGCGTTGTCGTACCTTCACAGGCATTGGGAGTGAGAATCGGCGAATCAAAACGGATAAAGCTATTGTTATGCAGATAATCACAGATAGCGTGATAGACGGTATGCCTAATGCGCAAAACCGCCCATTGCTTTGAAGAGCGTAGCCACAAGTGCCTATTGGAAAGTAGGAAATCTGGTCCATGTTCTTTTTTACCAATGGGATAGTCTTCTGCATTTTGGATGATCTGGATGGAAGTGATACTCAGTTCAAATTCACCCTCTTTCTTTTCATGTGCTTTGGGGATTCCACACAAGATCAGGGAAGATTCAATCCCCAGTCTCTTGGCTGCGTCAAAAGTCTCTTCACCCAAGTCTGGTTTGAAGGCAACGCTTTGTATATCTCCGGTGCCATCTCTAAAGATGATAAAGAGCAGCTTGCCGCTATGACGGATGTTCCTTACCCAACCCTTGAGCCTTACTTCCTCTCCCAGATGGGCTTTAATATCTTTTACAAATACGTCTTTCATTTCGATTTACCTGTTTTGTTCTAACCTTGTTTCTTGATCTGGTCTTGGATGAGCTTGATAATCTCCAGGGCAATCTTGAGTGCTCTGGTACCTGCTTCACCATCCACTACTGGCTTGGTATCATTGGCGATAGAACTGATAAAAGATTCCAGTTCCATTGTGAGCGCATCTTTGGGCGTATCGCTCACGTCATAATGTTTCATATCGACCAATTCATCCGGCTTGATATCAGTAGCGCCCATCATGATCTTTGGTAAGAGTTGCATGATATTTGCAGATTTTCTCATCACCGTCACCTGCTTGCTCTGAAAATCCATCGAAATATAGCTATCTCTTTGGAAGAAACGGATCTTACGTTCCATTTTCATAGACACTCGAGATGATGTTACATTGGCAATAGCTCCATTTTCAAATTCAATCCTAGCATTGGCGATATCGATACTGGGGGTCAGGATACCCACTCCCGATGCACGTATCTCCTTTACTGGGCTATGAATAAAATCCAAGATCAAATCTATATCGTGAATCATCAGATCCAATACCACCGGCACATCTGTGCCTCGGTGATGAAAATAGGATAGCCTGTGAGATTCCACAAACATGGGATCGATGATATCACCCTCAGCTTTGAGGATTACGGGGTTAAAGCGTTCAATGTGTCCCACTTGGATCTTGAGATTTCTTGCTTTGGCTATTTGTAATAGTTCCTCAGCCTGCCAAAGTTCAGATGTTATGGGCTTTTCCAAAAAAACATGTTTACCGCTTTCGAGAGCAGGTTTTGCCAGATCATAGTGATAGGACGTGGTGGCAGCTATATCTATCGCATCAATGTCCGAGAGCAGAGCCTCGTATGTAGGATATGCCTTTACACCAAGTTTTTCTGCTATCTCAAGGGCTCTACTTTCATTACGATCATATATGCCACAGAGGATGCAACCATCCATTTCTTTGAACTTTCTGGCATGGTGTTGCCCCAAATGACCAACGCCAACTACACCAATCTTGACCATAAGTACTATCTCACCTATACCTTTAGTTTGATGCGCAATTTGGCAATCATATCAGCGCTCATGCGTTCCAAATCATATTCCGGCATCCAATCCCATTCTGCTCTGGCTGCACTATCATCCATAGAATTGGGCCAGCTATTGGCAATCGCCTGTTTGATAGGATCTACTACATAGCTTATCTTAAAATCTGGTATATGTTTACGGATAGAGGCTGTGATGATCTCGGGGTCAAAGCTCATGGCTGTAACGTTGAAGCAATTTCTATGCACCAGTCTGGCAGGATCAGCTTCCATCAGATGTACTGCTGCTTTGAGAGCATCCGGCATATACATCATATCCAAAAATGTGCCAGGGCTCAGATTGCAAACAAAAGAACCTGTCTTGAGCGCTTCGTAATAAATTTCTACAGCATAATCTGTAGTTCCGCCACCGGGGAGAGTGACATTGGAAATGATCCCAGGATAGCGTAATCCTCTGGCATCCACACCATATTTGAGGAAGTAATAATCCCCCAAAAGCTCTGCTGCAACTTTGGAAATGCCATAGACGGTGCTGGGTCTCATCACCGTATCTTGTGGAGTTTTGTCCATAGGTGTAGTAGGTCCAAAAGCACCAATCGAACTCGGAGTAAAGACCGCTCCTTTGGTTTGGCGAGAAATCTCCAAAGCATTGAAAAGACTATCCATATTGATCTTCCATGCCAACATCGGGTTTGCTTCACCCTTGGCACTCAATACGGCTACCAGATTAAAAATCGTATCGATATAATATTTCTTAACAACGTCAAACATCGCCTTGCCATCAAGGGCATCCAATCTTTCATAAGGACCGCTGAGACACAATTCATCTCCCACACACTCATGCAAATCCGAAGCTACTACGTTTTTGTCTCCATAAATCTTTCTTAAATAGGGGATTAATTCAGATCCAATCTGCCCTGCGGCACCAATAACCAGAATGTTTTTCATACATTTCTCCTTGGGAGCTGTGATATTATTTTGGGATTACCCAATTTCTAAATTTGCCAGACTTGTCAATTCTTTGTTTTAAATTGAGGTAAAAAGCCCCAAAAGTGAAACCCATTATGACAGTAAACTGTGCTTTGAGTATGACATTAGCTACCTATTTTTGCTTTTATACAGGCGGTCGTCGAACCGCATTCTGATGCTACGAATCATTAGCAGGAGTCATTTTCGCCTTTAAAAGGTTGTAAACGGAACCCAAGCCAGATGGCGCAAAGGACTCATGCGGATAGGGTATTCAACACGTCATGGTCGCATGAGTCCTGTAGCCCTTTTGGTTTAGTTGGAAAGATATTAGTTTACGTAGGGCTATATGACTCCTGCTTGACTTTGCGTTTTCGGAGCTTCAGAAAGCTCCGTTACATCATGCTGCCCTCTATCTCATATCTCGAGTAGTAGCGGTAAATCTTGGTACAAATACTCCTTCAAGGCGTTATTCAAAGCTCCATAAGTCCCCTCAAAACCCTCTCTTTTCAGAGACGAGACAAAGTCCTCGTGTTTGCGTGATAAGCGATAATCCGGCTCTTTTTGGGGGTGCAAAAGATACTTGGCGATCACTTGTGAGCTTTCTTCTACATTGATCACAGCATGAAAGATCAGCATGTTTTTGTTGCGATAAATGGCACAGCCCAAGATTTTTCGATCCTCCACCGCCAGATCCGATATCCCTCTATGCTCCACACCCTTCATTGCCAGGCTCTGCAAAGCTTTGATGATGGATGCTAGCGTAAGCGAAAAGACCATCTTTGAAGGTGGTAAACGCTTGGAAAGGATGCTATAAGAAACGATCATCATATTCGCAGAGATAAATACACTTTCGCCACCCGAGGGTCTCTGCCAGATCGGAATCCCATCCAGACGGCATGCTTCCTGGTCTACTGCTTGAGCCACCTTGACGCTTTGACCCATCACCACACAAGACTGATGAGGACGAAAAACCATGATACTAAGCTCTCCCAAGGGGTCAAACTCACCATTTTTTGCCCCTTCCAAGGCACGCTCTATAAGCAGAGCATCATCCAATTTGTATCCAAAATCACTTTTCATAAAAATAGGGATAAGCGTTTCAAAGACCTTGGCAAATGCAAATTTTGCCTTTGACAATCTACTCTCAATTGCTACCATTTCAAAGATGTAGTTTTGCTGTGATTTTTATTCCATCCTGTCTATTAAGTCCTTATCGTCCATACAATCATCATATACCCATATCTAACAATAATATACGCATACATTATGCCCATGGCGTGTCACCCTTAAAAGTATCCACCCTAAGGAACTGATAATAATGCCAGAGAAAGATGTAAAAGAGATGTGCAAATTGGTCCATGAACTACTACCAACACATGGTGTAATAAGTGTAGAGCTTA
>Ga0209835_1000869_pt1 | contig 18333 bp, 17 predicted proteins | sample LakKivwa52mmetaG_FD_184138 | JGI IMG/M metagenome (GOLD analysis project Ga0209835, IMG submission 184138) | Anoxic lake water microbial communities from Lake Kivu, Rwanda to study Microbial Dark Matter (Phase II) - Lake Kivu water 52m metaG... | ecosystem: Environmental > Aquatic > Freshwater >...
GAAAAATTCAAAGCTATTATTCTTGATAATGGAAAGGTTATTTTCAATGAATTAACAAAAAATCAACGGCTTTTGCTGGAGGCTTTTGATGCTGTGCCTAAATTATGAAAAGTTACGGTTCATACCAATTAATTATTAGTTACAGAATTAATTTCACAATATTTTATGTACAAAGCTGAATTATTTTAAAATCTGAGTGTCAGTTATTGATTTTCAATATTATTTAAATTTGATTTTAAAAAATAATCCTGTAAGTAAAACAACATAACCAACTACAGTTACTGAGCTTAGAGGCATTAGTACCGCTGCAATAATGGGAGTTAATAATCCCTGCACCGCAAATGATAAACCGGCAAAATTATAGATAAATGAAATCAGAAAACTTGTTTTAACAATTCTAACAGTTGACTTTGAGGTTTTCAGGTAAAATGATAATTTATTAAATTTTGAAGCTTCCAGAATCGCATCACATGCCGGAGAAAAATGATAAACACTATCGGCAATACTGATACCGGCATAACTTTCTCTTAAAGCTCCTGCATCGTTAAGGCCATCGCCAATCATCAACACTTTTTTATTTCTGTTTTTTAATTTCCTTATATAATCCAGTTTCTCTGCCGGACTCATATTGAAATTGAAATGTGTTGAAGAAGGAAATATTTTTTTCAGATTTTCGAGTTCAGAGTCATTGTCGCCTGAAATAATATGGAGTTCATATTTTTCTTTTATATTGCTGATAATCTCATTCAATCCATCCCTGTATTTTGCTTTAATATTAAAGTATCCCTTTATATGATCATCAATCATTAGCCAAACCCTGCTTGCATTTATATCATTTTCCCCATCATTTTCTCCAACAAATTCTGCCGAGCCCAATTTAAAATTAATACCATTTATTTTAGCTTTCAAACCGGCAGATGGTATTTCCATAAAATCAGATATTTCAAGATTGCTGTTGGCATATTCTGAGTAATATCCTGCAATGATTAAACTGTATGGGTGAGTTGAATTTTTAGTCAGCAGATAAATCATTTCCTTTTCCAACTCATTTGGTTGTTGACCAGTAAAAGTTATACTTCCTCTGTCCTGTTCGGTTAGAGTTCCAGTTTTATCAAAAACAATGGTATCCGTTCTTTGAAGTTTTTCAACTATATCTGATTTTTTAAGATAAAATCCATATCGGCCAAATAAACGCATCATATTTCCAAAAGCAAAAGGCACCGACAATGCCAATGCACACGGACAAGCTACTATTAAAACTGCTGTGGATGCTTTTACAGCTATTGCAGGATCAGTAAAATACCAATAAATAAAAGTAGAAGCAGCAATGAGTAAAATAATAAGTGTGAAATTTTTACTTACTTTATCAAGTAGTTTTACTAAGCGAGCTGAGCCTGCATCTTTGAAATTTTCCTGATTCCAAAGCTCTGTCAATCGGCTCTGATTGACCATTTTATTGATTTTCAAAACAATATGACTGCCTGTTTGTTTACCACCGGCAAATACTTTCTGATTTCTTTCAACTTTTACAGGCTTTGATTCTCCGCTGACAAAGCTGTAATCAATATAAGCAACATCAGATTGCAATATCCCATCTGCAGGTATCAGTTCCTGATTTCTAATCATAATTTCATCTCCGGGTAATATCTTGTTAATTGGAACCGACTCTTCTTTTCCATTGCTGATTTTTGTAACTGCTATTGGAAAATAACTTTTGTAATCTCGTTCAAACGAAAGTGCCTTGTAGGTTTTATCCTGATACCATTTACCTATTAGCAGAAAAAAAATCAAACCACTGAGGCTGTCGTAATAACCATGACCACTCGTGCTGATAGTTTCATAAATACTTTGAAATAAAATAGCGAGAATGCCTATGGCAATAGGGAGGTTAATGTCAATAAAACGGTAATAAATGTTTTTAAAGCCTGATTTAAGGTAATCAAATCCACAAAAAAACACCACTGGTAAGCAAAGAAACATATTCAACCAGGTAAAAAAGTTTTTAAAAGGCTCTTCTACCAGTTCTTTCCCCGGAACATAATAAGGCATACTGAAAAGCATGATATTGCCAAACATAAAACCTGCAACACCCAATTTAATTATCAGATTGCGGTTTGTAGTTTTACTCTGCTTTTTGTCGAGTTGTTCGAACGAAAAATGAGGAGGGTAATTAATTCTGGCCAATAATTCGGCAAGTTTTCGTAAACTTAATTCCTGATTTTGAAAAACTACAATCAGTTCTTTTCTGGTAAAATTTACAGTTGAACTGATAATGAAACGATTTATTTTATTGAGATTTTCAAGCAACCAAATACAGGAAGCGCAATGTATGGAAGGCACTGAAAAAACGACCCGGCTGATTCCACCGGCATCAAATTCTATTATTTTTTCTATGATTTCATCATTATCCAGAAAAGAAAAGCGGGTTTCTGCAATGTCATTATCAGGTTTTATTCCTGGCGATTCTTCTAATTCATAGTATTTGTAAAGCTTGTGTGTATTCAGTATTTCAAATACAGTACGACAGCCATGACAACAGAAATTTTTTTCTTCGAAAATGACGGGATATTTACCACAATCGTCTCCGCAATGAAAACATTTTATTTTTCCGGACACTTTTTAAAGTTAATCTATATCAGGTTCAATTCTTTTTTTATCCGGTTAAAAAGAATATTACTTTCAATATGAATGTGTTCGTATAAATTGTCAACAAAACTATTCAGCATTTTATAATAGGCAACACCTTCTGAACCTGTTTCAGGAGGAGGATTAAAACCTTCACTTAATTTATTGATTACTTTTAAAAGTCCGGTAGCCTCCTCATGTTCATCAAAAGCAATTTTAATTTTTTCTTCAAAAACATTTTTCAAGGGTGCTATATCCTGTTTGTAATGTATAATGGTGCGTATCACCGGAAAAAGCTTTTTTTCTTCCATATCCATATGGTTGAAAATATCTTCCGAAAATGCCATTGTTAAAGAATAAAGTTCTCTAATAGCTGATGATTTTTCACCATACTTATCATTAATCTCTTTACCTTTATTAATTATCTCAGGAAGTGTATTTTTAATGGTTTGGTGATGAAAGCGTTCAATATAATCAATCAGTGTATCGGTTGAGGCAAGATTAAAATCAATTTGATAATTTTCTTTATCATTGCAATACTCGCTTAAATCAGAGATTAGTCCGTTAAAATTGACATTATTATTTCTTTTGAGTTCATAAACCGAGGAAGCCAGATTTCCGTTTAGCAGTAAACCATTTTTTTCAAAAATTACGGAGGTTTTAATGTCTTCTGCCACTATTTGACCTACCAGCTTTGATTCGATTTCTTTTGCATTCATATTATCTGAATTTTACAATTTAAAAACCGGGGCAAAAATAATATTATTTTATCTTAAGTTAAATTAAAGTTTGATTGATTAATATACCGTTTGAAAGTAAGTAATGATTGGCTTGTTGTTTTTTCAATCTTTCATCGTGTGTAACAATGATAATAAGCTTGCCAAAGGCAGAAAAACTCTGCATTACACCTAAAAGATTTTTAAAATTATCATTATCCATACCGCTTGAAGGTTCATCAGCCAATATTATATCAGGATTGTTTAAAACCGACATAAACAATAAAACACGTTGAGCCTGACCACCTGATAAATTGCCCGCCAGTTGATAAAACATGTCGCTTTCCGATTGACTTATTAATGGTAAATTAAATTCTTTTAAACGTGTATTGAGTAGTATTTTAAGCTTTTTAAATCGAGTAATCATCAAATCATTTTTAGCCAGACTAATTGATAAGTTTTCAAATACAGTCATTTCTTTATTCATACTGTCGTAAGGATTCTGGTTAATATAAAAAATGGATTTCGGATATTTAAATTCAGAATTTACTTCAACAACACCGGAATCGGGACTTATTGTTCCCTGAATAATTTTTAATAAACTTGTTTTTCCCGAACCATTATCGCCTGCAATAATGTTGATTCCCTTTTGAAAATGACAGTTTAGGTTAGTAAAAACAGGTATTTCAGTAAAATCGTTTTTGTAACTGAAGTTAATGTTTTTTAAAAAAATTCCGCTTGTATGAGGTGAACTTTTTATAAATGCTGGTTTATTTTTTCTGAAATCAACTACGCCAAATAAAAGGATCACAGCAAATAAAAGTTTCCACCATGAAGGATTAGGACTGTAAAAAATGACAAAAATAGCAATTATTTGAAACAAAACTGAGCCTGCAAGTGATTTAAAAACAGGTGATTTGATGATGCTCAGAAAAATGAATATACTGTGATTACAGGTTTTTTTTGCAAGTATTCTTCGAATAAAACCTTCGGTTAATTTGTCGGTTAATAAAAAAGAACCCAATGAAACTATTAAAAATTCAAACCCACTGCCACTGCGGGCTACACCTTGCTTGTGAATATAAATAAAAACTCCTGAACCTATAACAACCGATACAAGCAAAAATGCTGTTAAAATTTTTATATTTGATGATTTTGTGAAGTCAGATTTCTGATTTTGTCCGGCAAACCTGATTTGTAAACCCGCATTTGTTCTGAAAAAAAACTCTACCGAAAAAACAAGTACTAATGCAAACAATAATGTAATCCATGAAAAAGAAAAAACTCCCGAAAACAGCATTGATTGCTGAAGCAAAAACGATTCACCAATGATGATGGCTGAAAGAGAATGTATTAATAAAGTAAATATTATTCCGGCTAGAATGGGATGAACCTTTGCTTTCCGGATTAATAAAAATACTACAAAATAGCCTGCTCCTGCCGATATTACAGCAAATAATAAACTGAAGAAATACGACTGACTTGCATTGAAAAAATAAACAGTACTGATACCTGCCATCACTGCAACACCTTCTATACTGATATCAATAATTTTAATGTAACGGTACAAAATACCTACTCCCAATACAAAGGGAAACCAAACAAGGCCTTCATAAAGACCTACCAGTATTAATTCCCAGATATTTGCCAATTGCTATTGAATAATTGCGTTAGACTTTAATTCTTCACTCAGGTTAAGTTGCAATGTTTCAACTGCCTTCTGATTAATGAAAAACTTTGCTTTTTCGATTCTTCTGACCGGAATTTCTTCAGCTTTTTTACCATTAATCACCTCCATCAATGTTTGACCGGTAAGTACTCCTAAATCATGATATTCAATGGCGACACTAAAAGCTACACCTCCGGTTTTAACCGACATATCGTCAAGGCTGAAAGTAGGAATGCCACGTGCATGACACAAATTGGCAATGGCCACTGAAAACCTCATGGCAAATTTATCGTGAGGAAGTATGATGGCTTCAATTTTTTTAACCAATAAAGCATTTACTACCTGCATGACATCGTCAGGTGAAGTAAGTAAGCCTCTTTCTACACTGATTCCTTGTTTTTCAAGAGCTGAAATAGATTTTTCAGCAGTAGTTTTTGATGAAATGTCTCCTTCGCTGTAAAGAATTCCTACCTTTTTTATACCTGGTTTTATTTGATTCACTTTAACAGCCAGTCCTTCATAAGCACTTTCACGTGGCATACCGGCTACAATGGCAAGAGGAGATTTACGGACAGGCTCAATACCTTCATTTACTAATATATCAACCACATCAGGCTCGTCAACAGCTGTTGAAATCACTACCGGCAAACCAGTTTTGTATTGAGGGCTGTAAGCAATGTTGGCCAATAGAGCTCCGCAAATAACCAGATAATCAGGTTTACCCAATAATGCTGATTTTACTACTGTTTCAAATTTTGAAGGTTCGCTCTCGGCACTGAAACTATTGATTTTTATATTTGAATCGGTTAACTGCGACTTTATTCCGTTTTCAAGTTCAACAAAGGCATCGGCAGATACCGACCGGATGATGGTAACTTTAATAGTTTTTGTTTCCTTGTTTTTTGAATTGATTTTACAACCAAAAAATGAAAAGAGAAAAGCAATCATCAATAAATTTACTACTGTTTTCATAGTATAAGAGTATTAATTTAAGCTTCAAAAGTATTGCTTTTCTATAAATTGAGATGATTGATATAGCATTTTTCAGTAATATATTCTTATTATTACTTTCAACCGCTCTGATAAACTCTCCTGAATTAAAATAATTGTTGAATCATCATTTTTTCGTGCAGAGAATCATCAGCATTATAAAGAACATACTTGTTATTAAAATACCCAATATTATTTTGTCCGCTTAAAAACCCTTACTCTCCCTTTGTAGTTATCAGTATCCTGATTTTCAATAATTATCAGTTTAAATTTATTTTTGTTAACCCATTTAATAATTGCTTTTCCTTTTTGGCCTCCATTGTATGTTTCGTTATAGAATTCACCATCATACGACCATTTGGTATTGGTGTAATATGTTTCAGCATTTTTATAATAAAAAGCAACATCAGTAGTATGATTGTCGTACCAGGTTACCAATATGGTGCATTTTCCATCAACAGGCTCTTTTACTTTGGTTTTCCAATTGCCATAAAGATTTTTTTCAGTATAAGATTTTTGTGCAAACACCAGAACAGATGCTGATATTAAAACATACGACAGAACTAAAACTTTTATCAATCTGCCTGACTGATTAATTTTTGTATTCATAAAATTGACATTTTAGGTGATAAACAATTGTTGGATACCTAAATATTAATGAAGGTAAATTGATAACAAGATAAACCATTGTTTTTCAGGATTATGATAGATAATCACTATCTAATAATCTACCAATTCTTACAAAGTGAATTCTCTATTTAAAAACAAACAATTCCTTCTATCCTTTCCTTAACTTTTCCTGATTTTGGAATCCAAACCTATACTTCTCAGCACTAAAACTTCTCCCCGGCATAGGCGAGCCAAAAGGATAGTAATCTGTGGCAGAAATGACATCTGGAAGGTAATATTGCACCGTGTCTATGGCCGGAATCTTACGGTCGGATACGGTTACCAGCACATTTCCCAAGTGATTGGTAAGCTCATAAGCTTTCCGCCCTCTGTAGTATGTATTCATGCTTGCCATGTCTGGTTTATGTCTGCAAAGTTACTATAAGTTGCAAATCTGTATGCAACAAATGTTGAGCAGGAAAATTCTGCTTTATGCATAAGCTTGTTTGCATTATTTGTTCCCAGTCTGCTGCTGCCATACATGGGTATTTCTGCCTGATGTATGCTTACTTCGTATTTCCCGCTGCCGTAACTGTAAACAAAGGTTTTTTCATAAACGACCATGATGTTACAGATAATAAAGTAATTATTATCAAAACAGCAATAAAATCAACAAAACAGAACTTAAAAATCACATACATCAATACCGGATATTATCTTTGCACCCAAAAATCAAATAAAATTATGTCGAAAGGAAAAATTCTTGATGTTACAAATGAGGTTAAATGGATAGGTGTTTTAGACCCTGATTTACGCGTTTTTGATGTTATCATGGAAACAAAATTTGGCACTACCTATAACTCATATTTTATCAATGCTCAGAAAAAAACCATTGTTGAAACTGTAAAAGAACGCTTTAATGAAGAATACATTGAAAAAATCACTTCATTATGTTCACCCGAAGAAATTGAATATATCATACTCGACCACACCGAGCCTGACCATTCAGGAAGTTTAAAGCACCTGCTCAAAGTGGCAAGCAATGCTACAGTAGTTGGTAGCGGAAATGCTATCCGATATTTGAAAGACATTGTAGGATTTGAATTCAAATCAATTACAGTCAAAGACGGTGATACACTTGATTTAGGCAATAAAACATTAAAGTTTATCGGTGCTCCTAATCTCCATTGGCCCGATTCGATATTTACCTATCTTGTTGAGGAAAAAATTCTGTTCAGCTGCGATGCTTTTGGTGCTCATTACTGCGATGAACGTATGTTTGACGACAAAACCGGAAATTTTGACGAAGCATTTGTCTATTATTTTGATGTTATTCTCAAGCCTTTCAGTAAATTTATGCTGAAGGCAATTGAAAAAATCAAGGATTTAGAAATCAAAGCTATTTGCCCCGGACATGGCCCCATATTAAGAACCTATTGGAAAAAATATGTTGATCTTTCGGCAGAATATTCCAATCAGGAACTGAAATTTCGCAAACCCGAAAATTTAAGGGTATTTATTCCCTATGTTTCAGCATATGGATACACCAAAACCATTGCAGAAAAAATTGCAGAAGGCATCAAAAATGCTGGTGATATCAGCATAGAATTGTCGGATATACAGGATAAAGATTTTCATTTTCTGAACGAAAAATTAAGTGGTTCGTCAGCATTAATTGTTGGCTCTCCTACCATCAATCAAAATGTTTTACCTCAGATTTATAATTTATTCGGTGCTATAAATCCAATCAGGGATAAGGGAAAGCTTTTTGGTGCTTTTGGCTCTTATGGATGGAGTGGTGAAGCTCCTGATATAATTTTTAATTCGCTTACAACCCTGAAATTAAAAGCTTCGTCTGATGTGCTGAAAATTAAATTTTTTCCCTCAGAGGAAGTAATGGAAAAATTATTTAATTATGGACTCAATTTTGGAAAACAACTTATTGAATATCAGAAAACTTGTGAGAATTAGAGAAATGAAAAAAAGCATTATTGCAATTTTATTTGTGCTCTTTGGTTTATTCACTTTTGCACAACCAATTCATGTTTTATTTCTTGGCAACAGCATTACAGCCTCAGGCATTCCCGATCACTTTCGTGAATTCGCGGCAGCAAAAGGAAAAGTAGTTTTTACTGAACATTATTGGGGTGGTCAATTGCTTCGGGAATATGTTCAGGATCAGTCTCGTATTGATCAATTGAAACTAAAACTGACTGAAAAGCCATGGGATTATGTTGTTTTACAGGAAAACAGTGCTGTTGGTGGTTTTTATCCCGGCTGGATTGAAGGTTATTTTGAGTTTTACAGCTATATGGCTGCCAAACAAATCACTGATATTATCAGACAGAATAATCCTTGTACTGAAGTAGTATTTTTTATGACTTACGGATATATTAATGGTGATGTCATGAATTTTCCAACCGACAATTATTTGAAACATCAAACCCGAATCAGAAGAAATTATAAATTATTGGCCGATAGCAATTCAGCTATTATTTCTCCGGTTGGAATGGTTTGGAAAAAAATAAGAGATAATGAAACCTGGAATCAGGAGTTATATGCATCTCCTGCCGACCACCATCCCGGAATTTATGGTTCCTATTTGGCCGGATGCACTTTTTTTGCCAGTATTTTTAATGAAGACCCCTCTAATTCAAGTTATAATCCTGGTTTAGATACCAACAGAGTAAAGGCAATTTTTCAGGCAGTAAAAAGCATTGTATTAGACAGTAGTAGTGTCTGGAATCTCAATATTAATGTTCCGGATGCAGGGTTTAGTTTTAAGCGTACAGATAAAACAATAAAATTCAAATCAGATAAAATCTCTAAACTCGTTACGCATAAGTGGTATTTCGGTGATGGTGATTCTTCTGTTGTTGCCAATCCTTCCCATACCTATCTCAGCGATAAGGAATATATAGTAAAACACATTGTTTACAGCAATTGCTATTCAACGCATACTTTTATTGATACAATAACAATTAATACTGCTTCAATTAAAGACCTATCAAACAAAGTTATTTTAAAAACTGCCGGTAAAAATCAATTTGAAGTTCATTCAGAAAATCCGGTAACTTATGCTACAATTTATGACTTATTTGGGAAAAAAATAGCAGTTCTTGATACAGAAAAGCACAATCAAACCCATTTATTCGATTTAAATAGCTTTAGTTCAGGCATATACATTCTTGAGATTCTAACTACCAACCAACAAGAAAGTTTTAAAATTATAGTTCAATAAAATAATCATTTGGCAGCACGACTTTACCTGATACCGAATCTGCTTTCAGCAGAAAACATTCATAAAAGTATTCCATTATACAATCAGGAAATCATCCGGAATTTAAAACATTTTATTGTCGAAAATCCCAAACCAGCCCGCCATTTGCTCAAAGCAGCCGGTGTAAAAACACCTTTTGAAGACATTTATTTTTATGAATTCAATGAGCACACCAGAGAATCAGAGTTGTCCGATATTATCAAACCTTTGATTGATGGAAACGATATGGGATTAATCAGTGATGCCGGTTATCCCGCAATTGCAGACCCCGGTGAAAAAATAGTGAAAATAGCCCAGCAAAAACATTTTAAGGTAGTGCCTTTAAGCGGACCATCATCCATTTTTATGACATTAGCAGCATCAGGGCTCAATGCCGAACAATTTTCGTTTCATGCTTACTTGCCTATCAAAAAACCAGACCGAATAAAACAAATTCTTGAACTGGAAGCTATTTCTTTTAAAACCGGATATTCTCAGATTTTTATTGAAGCTCCTTATCGTTCACAATATTTATTTGAGGATATTATTTCATGCTGCAAAAGCGAAACAGTTCTTAGTATTGCAGTTGAGCTAATGAGTGAACACGAATTTATCCAATCAAAATCTATTTCTCAATGGAAAAAATCAAAATTGGATTTAAAAAATAAACGGGTAGTTTTTGTAATTGGCAGTTAAATTATTGTTTAAAAAACCTTAATCGAACTGCTATCAATTAAACAAACTTAACAAAATACTACATCAACATATCCAGCATTGAACAACCGGAGGTTTTTTTCACCCGTGCATTGAAGCCCATTGTAATCGTAAATCGTAAACCTTTTGAGGATGGAATAAAAGCCAGATTGATGGGGAAATTAATACCTTGAGTGTGTAAATTAAAACCTGCTGCCAATGCAATTGCAGCACCTGAAATAGAAAAATTAGGTCCTGCTCCAAATTCAATTCCTTTGGCCGACCTGTAACCAATTAAAAATGTTCCTGATGGTAAAAATAAGTTTTGTTCAAGACCACCAATCATTACTACTGCTTCTAACAAACCAGCTTCACCCGTAGGCAAAGTAAAATAACGGGTTTCGAACTGCCAGCCAAACTGAGTAAGAAAAGGTGATGCATTAAAGTCATTTTTTATTCTGTCTGCAATTTCGCCCGGACCAATCAAAGTGAAACCTATTCGGGGACCCCCTAAATGTATAGGACTTACCTCCTGATTGTCGTTTTGAGCAAATAATACTGACAATTGTGAAAATGTAAACAATGCTAATAGTGCAAATTTTTTCATGACTAATGATTTTAAAATTTAAACAAATTTACAAACTAATTTGTTAAACGAGTCTGTTATTCTTTTCAACCAATTTTTTATACCTTTACATTTTTATAAATACAGGTATTAAACACTGAATTTTAAAATAATCGAATGATGAAACAAGGACACTTAACTTTTGCGTATCTGATGGTGATGAGTATTTTGTTGCCATTTTCAATTCATGCTCAACAAAAAAAGTCAGAAAATATCTTTTCAAAAAACTGTGTTTTACTATATGATGTTGGTTTTGAAGGCCGAGATTATATGTTTAATGTACGTATTATCGAAAACTCTAAAAAAGGCTTGGTTTTCGACTGGTTTATGACCGGTTCGGCAGGAATGACAGGTATTGTAAAAGTTAGTTCTCAGGACAAAAAATCAGCTACTTCGTACCTTAACTATTTCAATTACAAATCCAACTATTCAATACCGGGAACAAGCTGTGTGTGGTTATCTGAAGATGTGTTTAAGAAGATTAAAAATAATGAATCTGTTACGCTCAATTTAGGTGACAGCCTGATTGTTTCCTTTAAAATGGTACATGGCAACACCAGTTATATTGTACCGGCCTCATCACGCTATGGCGATGTTTACGGACTTCATGCAATACGTATTGAATCGGATGACGGAAAATATTTCATGTATGTTCATGATGACCCTGAAAATCCTGTTATCCTCTACATGGATCTTGAAAGCTGGTATGTAAAGCTTAAAGGTATTATGTAAAGCTATGATTTCAGAGGTGTTCGTAAAAACCAGGTAGGGAGTTTAGATTCAGGATTATACCAAAAATGATAAACTTCCATTCCATAGCGTTCATAAACTCGTTTGTTTTGTTCAATTGTTGTTTCAGCATATATAGATAAGCCCTTTTCGTTAGCTAATTTTAGTATATGAAAACCCATTTCGCGTGCTGAAACACGAGGTTCTTCTTCAGGCAAAACACCATACAGCCAAAAATATAAATAGTTGCCATCTTTTGGCCTGAAACTGTTGACATAACTTGTATGACGATTAATTTCAGAAAGTTTACTCCATTTGAAAGCAGAAAAAGCCATCTTAAGTTTCAAATAATAATCATACAAATCTGGCTTACGGTAATTGTATTGAAAACAAACAGTAACCCCCATCTCGTTTGATGAAAGAAAAACCCCATTTCGTCTGTATGCAAAATCGAACATATAACTGGCAATATGGGCAATGTATTTTTCTCTGTTTTTAAGCTTACGGCACAAATACAGCAAAGTAGGATTGCTATAGTACGATTGTACCATAATATTAATTAGCTTTTGCTTGTCGGATTTTATTGCTGGTCGCATAAAGCGCTATTGTTTCAAGGCTCAAAACTAAGCTTTTTCCCCTAATAAAAATTACTGAAGATTACTAAGGCTGGGTTAAAATCAAGCCTTACTGATAAATCAATACAACATCTTTTCTCCGGAAGTTATTGATGTTGGCATCAAAGAATTCGACTTGTAAAAGATAATTCCCTTTTGAATAATCTTTCATTGAGAATCTAAAATCCTGATTGTTAAATTCCCACTTTTGCAGCAAGCGACCATTTATTGAGTACAATGTAACTTTAATATTGTTTAAGTTGTTCAACTTCAATTTTATATTAACATATTCGCTGCAAGGATTCGGATAAACTGTAATTTCTTCAGGAGAATTTTCAGGAGGTGCATTTGCCCATATAAAAGAGTCATTCTTTTGTGTAAAATCCTTTTCATTCAGTTCTATTTGGTAAACATTATTGTTGCTTATTTCAACACATTTCAAGGTGTCGGGGCTTACAATATAAAATTGTGTCTTCTGAATCATCTTTTCAAGATATAAATTTTCGGGTGCCCCATATTGTGCTACAACAGGAATATTGAATCCAAATAAAAAACCACAAACTGCAATAAATAACTTCAGAACAACTTTTTTCATAGCTTCAAAATTATAATGCTTAATGACAATAAACGAAAAAAGGTAAAGCTTATTTTAAAATTTATAATTGTATAAAAAACTTAAATTCTGTGCTGTTTCTGATTATACCAACTGTTATTATATCTCCTTTCCGCAACATTTTAAGTCTGTGTGTATAATCATAAATATTGGTAATTTCATTTTCATTAATCGAAATTATAATGTCACCGTTGATAAGTCCTGCAACTGAAGCAGGTCCCCCTTTACGCACCGACTGAATTTTCAATCCTTTAATATCTGTTGCTGAAAAATCAGGCATAATGCCCAATGTTACTGTATAACCACGATTTGAGCTTGCCTCTTTGGGCCCGGCTTCCATAAATACAGGTGAAGTTTTCAGGGTGGCATAACTCATTGTCAGGTCGTATAAAAAATTGAGAGTATTAATCATAGGAGGATAAATTATTTTATCTTCATCGTCAAATGGAGTATGATAATCGTGATGAGCGCCTGATGAAAAGAACAAAACAGGAATATTTTTAGCATAAAAAGAAGCATGATCGCTAGGTCCAAGACCTTCATAAGTTTTTTTCAAGTCAATATTATATTTCTGGGCATGAAAACTGACAATTGAATCATGCTGGACAGCAGTTCCTAATCCTCCTACTAATAAAAAGTTGGTTATAGTATCCTGACGACCAATCATGTCAAGGTTAATCATGGTTTTAATACTATTCAGTGGGAGAAAAGAATTATTAACAAAATAATTTGAACCTAAAAGACCCATTTCTTCTGCAGAAAAAGCAATAAAAACAACACTTCGGTCTAACAAATTTCGATGAAATGCTAGTTTTCCGGCCAATTCTATTAAACCTGCAACACCAGAAGCATTGTCGTCTGCTCCATTGTGAACAGCAACAGTGTCGGGCATACGGCTACCTGAACCATAGCCTCCCATTCCCAGATGGTCGTAGTGTGCACCAACTACTATGAATTCATTTTTTAATACTTCATGATTTCCTTCAATATAAGCAATCACATTGCAGGTTTGAGCTTTTTTTACAATCAATTCTACCGAAAGCTCTATGTTAATCTCTGTTTCAAACGAATATGGTTTTTTATTATCCAAAATCAGTTGTTCAATTCTGCTAAGTGTTAAATCAGCAGGCTTTAGTAATTCATCAGCCAATTTATGACTGATATGAACAACCGGAATTTTTATTCGGCTGTCGTTTCGGGGACATACCAAAGCAGGAATTTGATTTTCCTTTTTTTCGGATGGTGGATAAACAAAAATTACACCTGCAGCACCTTTATCAGCAGCAATCATTGCTTTGTAACGACTATCTGAATTATCTGAAAAAAGTGGGTTGCGGCTGTGCATTTTAGGTTCTGCAGTAAACATCAATACCCATTTGTCTTTAACTTCAATTTTGTCAAAATCATTCCAGTAAATTTCATTTGATTTGACTTCAAATCCATAGCCCGCAAAAACAATATTTGCAGATATTGATGTATCTTTACTGAAAGCAAGCGGAATGTAATCAACCCCCGCTATTGACTTTTTATTCTGGTAGTGAAAGAAGTTCTTTTTACCTAAATTAATATCAGTTAACACTTCAAAACATTGAAAACCCTTATCAACAGGAAATTCAAGCCCGTAATTTTTAAACTGCTGATATATATAATTTGCCGCTGAATTGGCTTCTTTACTGCCACTTTTTCTGCCTTTCAGCTTATCGGAAGCCAGATAAGTAATATGAGATTTCAGTTCACTTATAGTTATTTCACTATCATTTTTTAATGAAGATGCACAAACTAAAAAACCAACAAAAATTAGTATAGTAAGTCGGAAAAACATTGTTTAAATCATTTTGGCTTCCTGGAATGCAAAAATCTAACCGACCCGAAAAGGAATAGTTAGAATGGGGTCAATTATTTCTGACCAATATTTTAAGTTTATTCAGAAGAGTTTTACGGGGAACAATACCATCTATACGGTCGGTAATTTTACCTTTATGAAAAATAAGATAAGCCGGAGTTTTTGTAATTTTATAGTTTTCTGTAAGCTTTTTTTCAACTTCGATATTAACTCTGCAAATTTTCAATTCACCGTTAAACTGACTTTTAATATCTTTAAGTATAGGAGACATTATTTGACAGCTGCCATTCCAATCGGCAAAAAATTCAACTAAAACCACCGGAAAATTGCTAAGAAATTCCGGTTTAAAATCATCAAACTGGTTATTGTTAAACAACGACATCATAAGTTAGTATTTTAAAGAAAAAATCGTGAAGCCTGTTTGAGGAATTTTATAAAAAAAAGGTTAAACTGAACTGGAAATGCCAAGCTCCACGATTTGCTGAAATAAGACAATTAACATACCAAAACCATATTTCACCTTTTATCAAAGCTTAATTGCCTGATTTACTTTGTATTAATTAATTTAACTTATTTTCAAGCAGATATAAAACATTAATAAAATGTCCAATTTTTTGTATTATCTCCAAAATATTGGATTTATTTTTTAATGCCAAGCTTTTTTATTCTTGCTTCAAGAGTGGTGGGTTTTAGTCCGAGAATTTTAGCAGCTCCCTTTTCACCTCTAATACGGAAATCTGTTGTTCTAAGAATCTTGAGAATATATTCTTTTTCATAACTGGATAAACTCAAATCGTTTTCATAAGCACTAAAATTGTTTAATGAAATGATGTCGCCCTGATATTCAAGTTCATTGCCAATGCTTGTAATCATAGCTCTTTCGATAACATTTTCGAGCTCACGTATATTTCCCGGCCAGTCGTACAATTGAAATTTTGCTATGGTTTTGTGAGAAATACTGCTAATATTCTTCCCAATTTTTGCTGAATATTTATAAATAAAATGATTAGTTAGCAGCGGAATATCTTCTTTTCGTTCGCGTAATGGGGGTAATAATACCGGAAAAACATTAATACGGTAATACAAATCGGCTCTGAAATTTCCCTTTTGAACTTCATCGGCAAGTTTTCGGTTCGTAGCAGCAATTAATCTAACATTAACCTTAATGGTTTTAGTACTTCCAAGGCGTTCAAACTCACCATCCTGTAGCACTCTCAAAAGTTTTGGTTGCAGTTCGACAGGGAGTTCTCCAATTTCATCCAGAAAGAGTGTACCATTATCGGCCAGCTCAAATCTTCCGATTTTACGGGTTAAGGCACCAGTAAAAGCACCTTTTTCGTATCCGAAAAGTTCACTTTCAATCAGGTTTGAAGGCAAAGAAGCACAATTTACTTTTACCAATGGATGGTTTTTACGTTTACTGATATTGTGTATGGCGCGTGCAATAAGTTCTTTTCCTGTACCTGTTTCGCCCAGTATAAGTACTGTTGAATCGGTGCTGGCTACTTTTTCAACATCCCGAAGTATCATTTTCAAACGGTTGTTTTGAGTTACAATTTCCTCAAAATTATGCTCCAGTTTTATTTCATCCTGTAAATAAATATTTTCTGCTTCTAATTTTTGTTTCAGATGCTGAATTTCATTGAGTGCTTCTTTAAGTTTTCTTTCCGATTTTTTTCTCTGAGTGATATCATGAGCAAATCCTACACTAAATTCTTTTCCTTCAAAAACAAAGTAATTGGAGTTTATTTCGACATTAATTTTTTCACCATTTTTATGAGTATGTATAGATTCAAAATGCAAGCTTTTATTCTGTTTTAAATTATTCCAAACCTGTTTCCACTCTTTTTTATTGATAGTTTGGTTGATTTGTAAAACATTAAGTGATTTAAGTTCCTCCATGCTATATCCCCAAAGTTTTGTAGCAAAAGCATTTGTTCTAACAAAGTCTCCGTTTTCATTAATCATAAAAATAGCATGACCAACATTATCAATTACAAAATGGGATAATCGTTGTTCCTGTTCTGAAGCCTTAAGTTCACCAATAATTTCATATAATCTTTTTTCAGTTTTTTTTCTTTCACTGATATCTCTCATGTGCTCTACCACTTTAACTACTACATTTTCCTGATTAAAAATCGGGAAAGAATGAATTTCAAGCCATAAGTCAGTACCGGGAACTTTTTTTTCTGTTTTAACCGGTTTTGAAGTTTCAAATACTTTTTTTGACGGACAATCTTCACAAACTGAGTTATACCCTAAAATTTCATAACATTTTTTACCTATGTACAGGTCATCCGACAATTTCAGTAAGTTTTTAGCAGCCTGATTGTAATGCAAAATATTGTGTTGAGTATCAAGCACTCCAAGTGCGTCATCAATATAACTGAAAAAAGCTTCCAGCATCAAACTGTTTTCCCTCGACAAATATTCATTCAGCATGCGTTCTGAAATTTCATAAGCAAAACCCAGAATAAATTTCTTGCCGTTTACCTCAATGAATGAAGCAGAAACTTCTACAGGAATAATTTTACCGGATTTTGAAATATGACGACTCTCAAACTGATAATAAGTTTTTTCAGCTATCAGCATAAATAATTCATTCCATTGAAAAGGTTGAAAATTAAGGCTTATATCCCGAATACCTTTTTCTGTTAATTCATCAAAGCTATACTCCAGTTGTTTACATGCAGCCTGATTTACATGAACAATTTTAGCCTTTTCATTAACCCAAAAAGCAGGTATTGGCATTTTTCTATGTCAGGATTTGAAAAAAAATGATTCATTTACAGATTTATTTTTCCTCAAAGATACAACTCCAAAATATTGGAGGAAAAATTAATAATAATTAATTTGGCTAAAAAAAATACTCTGAATAAATTTGCTGCAAACTAATAAAGTATAATTATGATGAAAAAAGGATTAACAACATTATTATTCATTTTTTGCATGATGAGTATTTCATTTGCCGGTTCATCAGATTTGTTTCAAATCAACGATGACAAAATATCTGATGAGTTATCTTCCCTTACACTTGTCGAGGAATATGTTAATGCAAATCAGGGTGTAACATATACCGACCTCAAAAATTCGGGTAATATTTTGAGTAAAATTCTAAGTCCCGAATTATCAACTCCATCAGGTATCGGTTATGCTTTTGAATCTCCTTTGGGAATTCCTTCATTTATCTGGGGTTTTTGTCTTGGAATACCAGGCATAGTAATAGTTTATTTAGTTTCAGATGAAGATAAAGATGAAACTAAAAAAGCATTATTCGGATGCCTTGCTGGTTCATTAGCTTATACAGCCTGCTATGTCATTTATTTTGTAGTATATACTCAATTGTAA
>Ga0209835_1000870_pt1 | contig 18319 bp, 11 predicted proteins | sample LakKivwa52mmetaG_FD_184138 | JGI IMG/M metagenome (GOLD analysis project Ga0209835, IMG submission 184138) | Anoxic lake water microbial communities from Lake Kivu, Rwanda to study Microbial Dark Matter (Phase II) - Lake Kivu water 52m metaG... | ecosystem: Environmental > Aquatic > Freshwater >...
TAATAATATAATGAATGGCTTTGTTGTAATTCAATATTCCGGTCAACTGAATGAAGACCTGATTTTTGTGACTCTGAGTAATACAGCAGCACAAATCTTTCATCTTTTCCCTGAGGATATTGTAGAAAAATCATACAGGTCAGTCAAAGGAAAACACAAGCAACTGGATGACTTTGTCATACAGCTGCATACACACCATAGTTTCGGTAAATTTATCTTTAAACCTCACGAGAGTGACATTCATTATGAGATTGCCATATCAGAAGTTGAGGCAAATTCCAAATTGATTCTCTTCAATAAGATTGAGGATAGAAATCAGTTTACAGATGACAGATTTTCTCTAAATTTATTTAACAACATTTTCTCTAAAACCATTGATGCTTGTTTTCTTTTAGAGAATAACGGTGTTTTTATAGGGTGTAATCCGTCAGCAGTTAACATTTTTGAAGCAACCACTGCTGACAAAATTGTGGGTAGAACTCCGTCAGAGCTTTCTCCTGAATTTCAGGAATGCGGTACATTTTCTTCTGTAAAAGCACAAGAAATGATGTACATTGCTAAACATAAAGGAAGTCATCTGTTTGAGTGGACTCATCTTAAAATGAATAAAAGTCCTCTCTTGTGTGAAGTTTCACTGACTTTTCTGGAAATCAATCATAACGAATATTTTCTGACAATAATCAGAGATATTTCTCAAAAAAAAGCGAAAGAAAAGGCTTTGTCAGAGAGCGAAAAACTCTACCGCATGCTAGCCGAAAACACTGACGACATCATTTGGCTGATGAATCCACAAATTGAACTCACATACGTCAGTCCTTCAATTGAACATTTTTCAGGCTATAGTTCCAATGAAATTCTTTCACTTTCGTTTGAGAAATTATTCACAATTGATTCATACAAACAGTTTTCTGCCGCATTGCAAAACGAAATTAGAAAAACTCATAAAGTAAAATCACATATTTCATTTACTCTGCAACTTGAACACCTACACAAGGATGGCAGGGTCATCTGGGGTGAAATGATTATTAATTTTGTGAAAGATTCTAACAATAATGTTATTGAAATACTTGGTGTCACCAGAGATATCAGTGAACAAAAAACGCTGGAAAGCATCCTCCAATTTGAAAAGGAAAGATACAGGGCAATTATTGAAGCGTATGACGGATTCATATACATTTGTTCTCCTGATAACGTCATCGAGTTTATGAATGAAAAATTAATTAACCGAACAGGTTATGATGGTACAGGAAAACCATGTTATGAAGTATTGCATGGGCTGAAAGATGTTTGTGAGTGGTGTGTTAGCGACCAGGTGCAGAAAGGAAGGTCAGTCCAATGGGAAGTAAAAAGCCCAAAAGATAACCGCTGGTACTCTAGCAGTAATACCCCAATCTTCAGATCAGACGGACAAATATCAAAACAGGCCATGATTCAGGATATCACTGATTCCAAACAAGCAGAAATCTCACTCAGAGAAAGTGAAGCAAAATTCAGGGTACTTTCTGATTCTTCTCCAATGGCTGTCTTTATCTACCAGGGGCATAAATTTAAATATGTGAATCCTGCAATGGAAGAATTGACAAAATATTCAAAAGAAGAGCTTCTGACCATGAATTTTTATGACTTTGTACATCCTGATTTTTACGACATTGCAAAAACCAGGGGATTAAAAAGGCAAAAAGGAATAAATTTACCTGACAGATATGAATTAAAAATTACTTCAAAAACAGGTAATGAATTATGGGTTGATTTTTCAGGCACTTTTATTGACTTTGATGGTGCCGGTGCAGCTTTGGGCACAGCCTATAATATTACGGAAAGGAAAAATGCAGAAGAAGCGCTTCGTCAAAGTGAAGAAAAATATCGGATGCTGATACAAAATCAATCTGATCTGATTATAAAAATAAGTACTGAAGGTTGCTTTGAGTATGTAAGTCCATCATATTGCACGGTTTTTGGCAAAACAGAAGATGAACTGATCGGAAATTCATTTTATCCTCATATTCATGAAGATGATATCGGACACACTCTTGATGAAATGCAGAAGTTAAAAAAACCGCCTTATACATGTAATATTGAACATCGTTCACTTACAATAACCGGATGGAGATGGTTTGCCTGGTCAAACAAAGCAATTTTTGACAAAAAAAGAAGATTTCAGTCTATCATCGGCGTTGGCAGAGATATCAGCGAGCGAAAAGATGCTGAACTTGCACTGATTGAAAGTGAAGACAGATTCAGGTCGCTGATTGAACTTGCAGTTGATGGCATTGTCATGGGCGATGAACAGGGGTTGATAACAGATGTCAATAAACGATTTCTTGAAATCATCAACAGGAAACGCAAAGATATTATCGGTAAGCATATTAAATCTTTATTCAGCGCAGAAATACTTCAGGAGAAGCCGCTTCAATTTGAATTAATACATCAGGGACATACAATTGTCTCCGAAAGGGAAATAAAACGACCTGACGGACAAATTGTCACCGTGGAAATGCATTCCAAAAAAATGCCTAATAATACATATCAGTCTTTTATCAGAGACATCACACTTCGAAAAGCAAACGAAAACAAACAGAATGATCAGAAGCGATTTCTTGAAACTCTTATCGGGAACTTACCCGGCATTGTATATCGGTGTAGAAATGATCGTAAATGGACAATGGAATTTATCAGCGGAAGATTTCGGGAATTAACGGGATATCCTTCATCAGAATTTATCAATAACAAAAAAAGAACTTACGAAAGCATCATTCATCCCGAACACCGGGGTAAAATCTGGGAAAAATGGCAACAGGCATTAAAGCAGAAAAAAGTATTTGCAGATGAGTATCTGATTATTACAGCTGATGGATCAGAACGATGGGTGTTTGAACAAGGAGCAGGAGTATTTGATGAAAAGGGAAATGTTTATGCCCTTGAAGGATTCATTATGGACATTACTGACCGGAGAATTGCAGAAGATGCAGTAATCAAAAGTCAGTTCAATTTTAAAATGTTAGTAGGATATAACCAATTGCTCAGCAAATCTTCTCTTGTCTTTGCCATGGCAGAAACCATTGAAGAACTTGAATTCATGATTGACAAATATTTTCAGCAACTTACAGGAGCGGCAATGTCAATGCTGATGCATTTCAACAGAAAATCAGAACAATTAGCACTAAAGCATTATATTGTCTCTGAGGACATTAGCTCAAAAATTTTTAGATTATTCGGAGAAGAAGCATTCAATACGAATATTCAGATTAATGAACATATTGAAAAAGATATGGTGCAAAAAGGTGTGATACGATCGAATAATATTGAAGATGTCAGTTTTGGCAGCTTTGACCCACACCTTCTGCATCAACTTGAGAACGAAACAAATATTTGTGAAGTGATTGTTTCAACAATACAACGGCAGAATAATCTCATCGGCACATTAACTGCATTTATGCAAAATACATCTGCTGTTCCTGATGAAATTCTGAAAACATACTCACAGTTGGCAGGTTTTGCACTTTCAAGAAAACGTTCTGAACTGGATCTTATTGAGGCTAAGAACAAAGCCGAAATGAGTGATAAAATGAAATCTGTGTTCCTTGCTAATATTTCACATGAAATTAAATCTCCGATGAATGCAATCATGGGCTTCGCCGAATTGCTTGAAAAACCCAATCTTCAATCGGATGAACGTCTGAAATATACAGAGATCATTACAAAAGCCGGAAATCAATTGCTCGGAATTATTGATGACCTTATTGATCTGGCAAAAATTGAGTCGGGGCAGATGCGTATCATTTACAACACGTTTGATGTCATACAGCTTCTACGCAATCTCCATGAAATGCTGCAACCAAAATTCATTAGTAAGGGACTTGATTTCCGGATTGACATATCCGGTGATCATAAAGTGCTTCTTATTGAATCGGATAATCTGCGTGTCAAACAGATCCTTATCAATCTCCTTGATAATGCTTTCAAATACACTAATTACGGTGAAGTTACTTTCGGATATTCGGTGTTCGGCAATATCATCAGGTTTTATGTTAAAGACACAGGCATTGGCATTTCTTCCGAAGATTCTGAAAGGATTTTTGAACGCTTTGTAAAGCTTGACGACGAACATTCAAGTCAGAACAGCGGAAAAGGATTGGGTCTTTCAATTTCAAAGTCACTTGCTGAAATGCTGGGTGGACAGATTCATCTTGAATCTGCAATTCACAGAGGTACTGTGTTTTATCTCACTTTACCATTGAAGAAAAAACGTTAGTCATTCTTTCTGCCTTCCTCTTTACTGAGCACAATAAGACAATCTATACACAGGCAATCCCCGAATTTTTCCTTAATAATATCTTTTACTGATTGTTTCAATTGAATCTTTGAACACTGACATAACTGAATATTTTGCTCATAACACCTGAACGTTTTGCCGCAGTTCGGACATATTTTTAATGAAAATGTTTCTTCCTTACCCTTTAACATTATTAATCAATTCAATCATTTTTAATTGTAAAACCATTGAGATATTCAAGCTGTCGTATCTCCATAATTTTCATGAGAAGCTGTGTAGTTGCCATCACATCGCCCATTGCCCGATGGCGGTTGATATTCACAATATCAAGGGATTTGCATAAATTCCCCAACCCATGTGACGAAAATTCCGGAAATGTTTTTCTTGATTCCTGCAATGTACAAATTCTTGGCATCTTAAAACCATATCCCAATTCTTTATATTCCTGCCTGATATAGTTATAGTCAAACGTCACATTATGCGCTACAAAAATACAGCCTGCTGTAATCTCAATAAATTGACGTGCAATCTGATAAAACCGTGGAGCGTTTCGTACCATACTGTTATCAATTCCTGTCAGACGTGTAATAAAATACGGAATTTCACAATCCGGATTGATCAGAGTATCAAACGTTTTTACAATAGATTTTCCATCAAACAAGGCCACAGCAAGTTCGATAATTCTTCCGGTTTTATGGTTACCTCCGGTTGTTTCAATGTCAACAACAGCATACATCAATATAAAATATTTGCAAAAATAAATATTTATCGCTTTTGAATAAAATATTTTAACTTTGCAGCACATATCGGGGTGTAGCGCAGTTGGCTAGCGCGCCACGTTCGGGACGTGGAGGCCGGAGGTTCGAGTCCTCTCACCCCGACAAAACAGTTTTGAGAAGAGATTCATGTAAAATTACGCTCAAAACTGTTTTCATTTTCAACCATTTCCTCATACACTATACAACACAACATTTCCTCCGGAACACATTTACCATTGAATTGCCCCTTTTGTTTGCACATATTTCGTAATTTTGAACACTTTCTTTTAAATAAATACACTTATGGTCAGAGTTCGCTTTGCTCCCAGTCCTACTGGTCCACTTCATATCGGAGGTGTTCGTACGGCATTGTTTAATTATCTTTTTGCAAAAAAACATAACGGAACATTTATCCTCAGAATTGAAGATACCGACCGCCAGCGTTTTGTTGAAGGAGCTGAAGAATACATTATTGATTCCCTCAACTGGTGCGGACTGCATTTTGACGAAGGTCCGCATGTGGGCGGCCCTTATGGTCCTTACAGGCAATCCGAAAGAAAAGATTTGTATGTTCAGTTTGCCCGTCAACTTCTTGAGAATGGTCATGCCTATTATGCTTTTGACACACCTGCAGAACTTGAAGAAATCAGAAAGAAAAATTCCAATTTTCAGTACGATATTTCTACCCGTTTATCCTTGACCAACAGCCTTACACTTTCTGAAGAAGAAGTGAAACATAAGCTTGAAGCAAATCTTCCGTATGTCATCCGAATCAAAATTCCTGAAAAGCGAGATATTGTTGTTGATGATGATATCAGAGGAAGGGTTGTGTTTCAGTCGGAACTTCTTGATGATAAAGTCATTTTCAAATCTGACGGATTGCCAACATATCATCTCGCAAACATAGTGGACGACCATCACATGAAAATCTCTCATGTGATTCGGGGCGAAGAATGGCTGCCTTCGGCACCACTGCACGTTTTGCTTTATGAATTTCTTGGATGGGAACACCCCAGATTTGCCCATCTTCCGCTCATTCTGAAACCTCAGGGAAACGGCAAACTCAGCAAACGTGATGGTGATAAAATGGGATTTCCTGTGTTTCCATGCAACTGGAAAGATCCTGAGTCAGGCGAAATTTTTAACGGATACCGCGAATGGGGATACCTTCCGGAAGCTTTTGTGAATATGCTTGCATTTTTGGGATGGAATCCCGGCAATGATGAGGAAATTATGGATACAAACAGGCTTATTGAACTTTTTAGTCTGGACAATGTTCATAAATCAGGCGCAAAATTCGATCCCGAAAAAACCAAATGGTTTAATCATCAGTATCTGTTACACACTGACCTTACACCTTATCACAGCTATTTCTTAACAATCATTTCAGAGAAAGGATTCGCCGCAACAATCGAACACTTACAGGCGATTCTTAAAAAAGTACGCGACAGAATGTTTCTGCTCACCGACTTTTGGAATTCAGTATTTTACTTTTTTGAAGAACCTGAGCATTATAATGATGAGATTATAAACAAATTCAAAACCGAATATTCTGTTCAATGGCTCAGCAATGTGGCCGAAATCCTACAAAATTCAGAAACATGGACTCCTGAGCATATTGACCAGATCATTAAGGAATATCTACATGCAAATGAAATCCCTCCCGGCAAAGTCTTCAATCTTCTTCGTGTTGCATATACAGGCACAAATCAGGGAATAGGTCTTGCTGATATTGCTTATCTAACAGGAAAGGAAAGCACAGTAAAAAGAATTCAGAAACTGATCAGCTACATGGCTGATTAATTGTTTATGAGCAATTTTCCGGAAACAGAAATCTGCTTCGAATGAATTGTCAATGTATAATTGCCTGCTGAAAGAGACGATACATTCAGTTCAATCTGTCCATTCACTGAATCTGATTGCTGTTGCATGACTTTTTTTCCGTGAACATCAGTAACAATTACTCTGACATCTCCATTAATCCGTTCATCAAGCTGAATATTTACTAAATCCTGAGCAGGATTTGGCATAATATGCATTGTTGAAAGCATATCTTCCTGAACATCTGTTGTCCAGATTGAATAAGTCGCTTCCCAGCCCGGAGCTGCGTTAAATTCATCTGAGAAGAACCAGACAAACATACTTCCTCCGCTGACAACGATGGGATCAGAAGGAACATTAAATCCTGAAATATCTGCAACCAGCCATCCGTTCTCAGAATCACCCTCATATACTAATATTCGGTCAAGCCCGGGCTCAGTTTTAAGTTCATTAAAATCCAGAAGAATGGCTCCGGCATTATCAGGCTGAATTAACCACTGGCAATTCGAATTATTTGCATATCTGTTGCTCTGACTTCCATCGGAAATGATTCCTGATGGACTTGTAAGAATAGTGACCTGCTCACAATACTGAGGACCGATATATTTGGGCTCCACACTAAAAATTGCTGCCTGATCCGTGGCAAAACCTCCAACATTTGAAAAGGAATAAAAACCATTTGCAGCACCACCCCATCCAAAATTAAAATGAAATAACTTGCTGCTTGTTCCCTGATATCCGTCACAAACAAAAGCATGTCCCCCACCAGATCCATAGCCTCTGTATAACACCGGTCGTTCAGAATGAAGTTCAACAGCCAGTAACTCAGACCAAAGATCCTCACTGATCATGTCCTTCTCCATTTGTGATATATAATCCGCATACTTGAAAAACTCAATATAGGATTGTGCAGTTGTGGCAGTATTTGCTCCTGAACCGTCCCAATTATAGTCCATGTTAACTGATATCCCACAATGCAGAATTAACTGCGCTACTTCAAAATTGTAAGTAGAGTAATTCAGTGAATTTGGCATATCCGACCAATCATACACTGTTTCTCCGAAATTCGCATTGAGTGTGCCATATCCATTGGGTGTAGAATAAATATTGCTTCCTGTCCCCTGAGGAGGCCAGTTATGAAATTTCATCACCTGTGCCATTGCTGTTGCAACACATCCGGCCCAAACTTTTCCGCAAGGTCCTTGTGAATCAACCGGACACAGATCATTGTAATAACATCCCTGATCCCAGGTGGTTGATAAAATCGGTGCCAGACTTTTCAGATCTTGTCCTGATTTATCAAATTGACTTTTTGAATAATACTCCCATTCCCTGCTTATGTTTTCCGAAGGAGACATTTTATTAACCCTTGCAAATCTGATTTGTTCAGAAAAATCAGAAAGCATATCCTGAAACACCGAAATATTAAGGGCATCATTGTATGTGGATTCGAAAGAATACCCAAATACAGGATACGCTGCATATTCAGCAGAGATAATGATATATCCGGGTCTGTCATAACAAGTGAATACATAGAGTAAGGGACTGTTATTTTCCTGAATGATTACAGGCTCCGGATTGAACGAAAACTTATCGGCAGATGTGGCTGCAAGCAGGCGTTCTCCATAAAAATTAACCGCTACTTTACCGGCTGTTTCGGGTGAAATAATTTGTGCTTTCAATGAAACAACACAAATGATGATATACAAAAACACAAGGTACTTTTTCATAATTGATGACAATATTTATAATATGCAAAAATAAGTTTAATTTTTAAAACAGAATGATTTACCTTTTCGTTGCAATCCGAAAAAACTAAAATTTGCAACGACTCAAACAACAAATTCCGAATATGATCATTTACCCTTCAAAGCCGGGGATAATTTTTCCGTTGAACCTGTTCATCGTGTTGTCAATTCCATTCAAAGTAAATGATTCACAAATTTCTACAGAATGATTGATAATGTTTTTCAAGCCTGAAATTTCGTCTTCACTCCAATTGCTCAGAACGTAATCTGACTGATAGCCTTTCGTGAACTGATTCCCAATACCTATTCTTACCCTTGAAAAATCTGATGATTCGAGAAATTCAATGATGTTCTGCAAGCCATTGTGCCCGCCTGCACCTCCCTTTTTCCTGATTCTGACCTGACCGAAAGGCAAAGCAAGATCATCTGAAATCACAAGTAATTTTACAGGTTCAATTTTCTCCTTCTGAAAATGATACAAAATTGATCTGCCGCTCAGGTTCATATATGTTGACGGCTTGAGTAGAACAACTGTTTTGTTTTTGATCTTCAACCTGCTGATGTATCCGTATTGATCGCTTTGAAACGTTGCACCATGCAGGAATGCAAAAGAATCTACCACACGAAAACCTATATTGTGCCTTGTATCGGCATACTTATCTCCGATATTTCCAAGTCCAGCAATCAAAATTTTATTTTCAGCAAACATACAAGATATCTTCCCTGCAAAATTAAAATAATAATTTTCAATTTATTCACTTTGTTTTATGAGAAATCACATGAATAAAAAAACCGGACATTTTGGCCCGGTCTTATTTGAATTCAATTTTCGAATTCAGATTATTTTGCAGCAGAATCTTCTGTTCCTTCATCTTCGTCATCAGTACCGACTGCATCAGTGATTCTTGACTTCATAATCATTACAATGACTGTATTATCATTCAGTATAAGTTCATATTTGTCTGATTTCACATTCACTGCTTTAATTTTGTCATTAATATTTAATTTGCCAATGTTCACAACAATTTCCTGCGGCATATTAATGGATAAAGCTCTAATAGGTAATTTTCTCATTTTCTGAACAAGCCTTCCACCTTTTAAAACGCCGGGTGAAGTTCCTTCAAGCCTGACAGGAATATCAAGCTTAATATATCTGTTTTCAGTGATTTCCATAAAATCTGCATGCAAGATTTTATCTGATACAGGATGATATTGAACATCCTGTAAAATTGTCAGGTACTTTTTTCCGTTAAGATCAATCTCAACAAAACAAGCTTCGGGGGTAAAAACGATATTTTTAAAACTTCTTTCATCCGTTGAAAAATGAATTTGATCTTTTCCTCCGTAAACGACACATGGTACATGTCCTTTTTGTCTGATTGCCTTAGCATCTTTTTTCCCTACGTTCTCTCTTGGAGAACCGCTCAATGATACTGTTTTCATAATGTTTAATTGTTTTAATTTATAAATGTCAGATAATTGTGTTTATGTCAAAATGTGTACTGATAGACTCGCAACTCAGATTTCGGTGAATCACATCAGCAAATAGTTCTGCAGTTGATAATACGGTAATTTTGTCTGATTTCCTTTTCAAAGGGATGGTATCAGTAACAATAACTTCAATGAGAGATGACTTTTCAAGTTTTTCAATGGCATCTGCCGACAACAGCGGATGGGTACACATTGCCCTGACGCTGTTTGCACCTGATTCCATTATAAGATCAGACGCTTTTGTAATTGTTCCTGCTGTATCAATAATATCGTCCAGCAAAACAACATCTTTGCCTTTAACATCCCCAATGAGCATCATGTTTCCAACCTGATTGGGTTTTTCTCGTTGTTTATAACAAATTACCATATCACAATTCAGAAAACGCGCGTATGCATTGGTACGTTTTGTTCCTCCCGTATCGGGTGATGCAACGATCAGATTCGGTAGATTCATTTGTTTCAGATAAGGCACAAAAACTGTGGATGCATACAGATGATCAACCGGAACATCAAAGAACCCCTGAATCTGGTCAGAATGAAGATCCATGGTAATAATTCTGTTGACTCCGGCCGCACTCAGCAGATTTGCAACAAGTTTGGCTCCGATAGCAACTCTGGGTTTGCTTTTTCTGTCCTGTCTGGCATATCCGTAATATGGAATCACTGCATAAATATGATGTGCCGATGCTCTTTTGGCTGCATCAATCAGCAATAATAACTCAAATAAATTGTCAACAGGAGAAAATGTAGACTGAATTATAAATAATTCCGAACCTCTCACAGTGCTCTCAAAAGAAACCTCAAATTCACCATCACTAAACTTGGTATAGGATACTTTCCCCAGTTCAGAACCGTACAATTTTGCTATCTTTTCAGACAGATACTCTGATGCTTGACCTGAATAAATGAGAACTTTGGGAGTCATGGGGCTCTAAATTTTGTGCAAAATTAAACAAAATATCGATATTTCAAAAACCTTGTTTATGAATGAAGAATTTACGTGGCAAAAGAACTACTTTTATATCTTTGATCATGTTGGACTTATAGCGCTGATATAAATTTAACCGTTCAGCCTTAGATATCATTCTGTCCCAAAACCACAAATACTATCTGCTTTTTATCATCCTGATGCTTTCAGTTATGCCGCTGTTTCTGCTCAATATCAGAAAATACGTTCCCGGGTTGCATCGGCTCAGATCTGCCTGAAATGTGCTCAGGTTTAATGTTGCAACTCCTTTGCCCTGCACATCAAACACATACCCTGCAGCAATGCCATCGGGCGAAGCATCGTATAGTTCAAACACCCCGTTTGATGAAGGATTGGGATAAACAAAGGGTCTGACTGATTGTGCTGTCACTTCTTCTTCCACATCCACAAGTAATCCTCCGTATTTGATGGTCAGGATTTTAAAAAGAAACGTGTTAAAAAATTCAGAAGCTGTTTGCCCGGTAACGATGATGTACCCCAGATTGTCTCTTGTCATGCTTCGGAGCTGGTCCCAGTTGGTTGTGGCAGCCGTAGTATATGTATTGGTAAAAATGTTGATTCCGATGGCGTTGTAGCCAACAAGCACATAATCATAATTCGTTGATGTAGCATTGATTGCCCATCCCGCAGTGACGACGTTATTGTTCGGCTCTATCAGCAAACTCATTGGTTCCCTGTCACTGGCCGTTTGACTGTACGTCATTGCCCATTGAAAAGTGCCGCTCCCTGTGTATTGTAAAGTATAATATCGTGCCACGAAACCTGTCCAGCCTCTGCATATCATTGCAATATTCCCCGCAGGAGTGAAGCGAACTTTCACACCTGATACACTTGCAACTGTCGGAAAATATACTTTTCTCCAGAATAAACTGCCGTTCGTTCCGTCAATTTTTCCTGCAATAGCCTTGTTTCCTGATCTTCCAGTAAAAGCGATTTCATCCGTCTGGTTAATGCTAATGTCGCGGATTTCATCAAAAACACTCAAAGAGTCAATAACTGCTGTCCATAATTTATTGCCGTTGTCATCAAAACGCTGTACAATGCCAGCTGTGATACCTGATACACTTGTATATCCGCCAACACCGATATCACCATTCTGATAGAGACTGATACAGTTTACCTTTGTTGCTGCAAATTGCGTTGAATCAATTTTTGCTGACCATACTGCCTGAAATGTTGAATCATAATACACCACAATACCACCGTTTATATTTGAATTTGCTGCAATGGCAATGCTTCCGTTGTCACCCATTTCCATTTCAACAGCCAATATACTGCCTGGCGAAACAAACCAGCTTGTATCCGTAAAGTTGCCATTCTGATCGGCCTTCAGCAATGAAAGGCGGTAATTGTTTTTCAGCTTGTTGATGTCAGAAGAAAGACACAGGATAATATTTCCTGAATTGTCAATTTTCATGTCGGTAACTGTATCATTGTGGAATCCACCCGTAGAATAATATTTTTCCCATAGAAGGTCTCCTGCCGGATTGTATTTAATCAGCACAACGTCGGTTCCTTCAGCATACAGACGGTCAAGGGTTGCAGCACAATACACATTGCTATTCTGGTCGGTCACCACAAACTGCCCCATGGTTACGGCATCACCCTGTCCGTTAAAAATCCATTCATTTATTGCTGTCCCTGATGTATCAATGATAATTGTGTACAGGTTTTCATTAACATAGGCTGTATCATTGACAAAACCTCCGGCATAGATTTTCCCGTTTCTGTAAGTGATATCAAAGCCCATTGAAGGCCTTGTCATCAGCTGACTCCGGTATGTCCAAAGAGAATCACCTGAGGGGCTGTATTTGGCAATAATCATATTTGTCATGCCACCGTTTCCGTAGTAATCAGGTCCCTGAAATACCCCTCTGCCGGTGACATATACATTTCCGGCAACATCGGTTGTGACACTGTGAAAAACTTCAGACCCGGAAGTCAGAGGTCCTCTCCATTTCTTTCTCCAGCCCATGGTTCCGTCATTACGGATGCATGTGATATATCCATCCTGAAAATCAGTACCGGTCAGAAAAACATTGCCCGAAAGATCAACGGTGACTTTTCGGATATATTCATCCTGAGTGGTGGTTCCGTCAGCGTAAATGGTAGCCCAAATTCTGTTTCCGTTCTGATTATATCGCATTGCAAAGGAATCCATGTTTGATCCGGCACCGTTTTTTGTTTCTCCACCAACGAGCAGATCTCCGTTCATAATAAAGGCAAGTCCCCAGAGTTTATCTGTGCCTGTAAACTGAGGGTTTGTCCATGTGTCAGTCCAGACAGTCGCGTTTGACGGAGTGTATTGCTTGACAAAGGCATTTATTCCGCCTGAAGCATTGACCGAATATGTATATCCGCACACTGTTGGATTTCCGTTAGGTGCAATGGCAATATCAAGAGCCGCATCTTCACCGTTTCCGGGACCATTGAGCACATCAGCCCATTGCAGGGTTCCCGATGTGTTGTATTTGAGAACAAGCCAGTCGTTGCTGCCGGAAATTGGGTCAGTGTATCCTGCAACATATACATTTCCTGATGCATCAACAGCAATGGCATTTCCATAGCTCTGAAGATTTCCACCCGGCGAATAGCGTCTTTCCCACACAGGGATTCCCGTAGAAGAAAGTTTGATGGTAATACAATCATCAAAGTAGTTGCTTCCGGTTGAATTCCCTGTAATATAGACATTGCCTGAATTATCCGTTGTCAAATCCGTTGCATAATCTTCATTTTTTGCTCCGCTGTCATAGTAATACGTCCAGAGTGTATCGCCCTGGGGGCTTCGTTTCATGGCAAAAGCATCGGGGCTGCCATGATGTCTGCCTGCAAAACCGGCAACATACACATTACCCTGACTGTCAGTATGAATTGAGGCAATGCGGTCAGGGTTTTTTCCCTGTCCGGTGAACGTTCTAACCCATTGCACCGGTAATTGCTGTGCAAATATGTGAATTATCAGGAAACACGAAAAGAATCCTGAAAGAATTATTTTGTGCATAAACTTTTGTTTTTGAATAATCTGCAAAGATACAAAGGAATGAGAAACTTATCAATCCTGAAACATGTTTTTTCCATTGGAAATGCTTTTGAAGTTGTTTTCTTTTTGCATAATTTTGCATGAAAAACAATATGCACAGATTCATTATTTGGATACTTATTATGGGAGCATTTGCTTGTACGTATGGTCAGGATTTCAACAGGGTTGTGTTTGACGAAAAGGCTCAGAAGGATGTGATGAAAGGGTTTTGTGATGAAGAAGGACTGAAAACCACAGTTTGGTCCGATTTCTACGAAACCGCATACAACTCATATCAACCCGATATGGAACGCATCATCTTGCTGATGCCCCTGATGCAGGGAGTTAAAATTGTCGTAACACTGGGAACCTGGTGCGGTGACAGCAAGCAGCACGTACCTGCATTTTTGAGAATACTTTCGGAACTGAAATTTGATGTTGCCAATCTTACAATCATTGCACTTGACAGGAATTTTGACAGTGGAGAACAGGGAATAAGGCCGTATGACACGGAAAAGGTTCCAACCTTTATCTTCTTTTCGGGTGATGTTGAACTTGGGCGCATCATTGAAACCCCTGACGGCACACTGGAAGAACACATGATGAAAATTTTGGGAAACTGATGGCACAGGATAAGAAAAAGAAAGATTTTAAAAGTGCTCTGCATCTTATGGAAGGTGTGGAACAGCCCTCCAGTGTCAACGAACAGCTTCTGAAAAAGATGAAGCAGAAAAAAACTGCCGAAATTCAGCCTGAAGTGTTGTTTGAAGGACTTGCAAAAGGCAACAGGGTGATGCTTGGCAAAGCAATTACACTCATCGAGAGCAATCTTGATATTCATCGTGATACTGCACGAATAATGATCGAACTGTGTTTGCCATTGTCTGGCAATTCGGTGAGAATCGGAGTTACCGGCGTACCCGGTGTGGGAAAAAGCACTTTTATTGAAGCCATAGGCATGCACCTGATCGAAAAGGGGCATAAAATTGCCGTTCTTGCCGTTGATCCCAGCAGTGCGCGCTCAAAAGGAAGCATTCTTGGAGACAAAACACGCATGGAGCATCTTGCAGCCCACGAACACGCATTCATCAGGCCTTCACCATCAGCAGGAACACTGGGCGGTGTGACCAGAAAAACTCACGAAACCATTATTTTGTGCGAGGCAGCAGGTTATGATATCATCTTTGTTGAAACTGTGGGTGTGGGACAATCAGAAGTTGCCGTGAAAAATATGGTTGATTTCTTTTTGTTGCTGGTACTTGCCGGAGCAGGCGATGAACTTCAGGGCATCAAAAGAGGAATTATGGAAATGGCTGATGCAGTCATCGTTCATAAAGCCGACGAAGACAATTTGCTTCCTGCGCTTACAAAAATCACTACCTACGAGCATGCCCTACACTTTTTTCCAACTGCCGATTCAGGATGGATGCCCAAAGTGACCGAATGTTCTTCTGTCACCGGTCATCATATTCCGGAGGTTTGGACTATTGTTAAAGAATATATCAATCATACAAAAGCAAACGGCTATTTTCAGAATAACCGGCAGGAACAGGAGGTCAGGCGATTGTTTGTAACACTTGAAGAGTATCTGAAAACTTCATTTTTCAATCATCCTGAAATAAAAGCTGTTTTTCCTTCCTATGAACAAAAGATAAGAGAACGGAAAATTTCTCCCTATGAGGCCGCAGGCGAACTCATCAAACGGCTGAATACACTGTGAGTTTTTGAAGAAAAGCAATTCAATGTATAGTTAAAGCATTCAACATGTCTATCAGTGGTATTTTCCAGACACAAATCACTGACTGCTTTTGCTGGTAATGATTGCATTTCTCTTTGACAGTTCATTTCATGCAGAAAAATGAATAAATTTGTAAAATCTTTTATCAATACCATTTAGTTCAATGAAAATCATCAACTCACTCTTTTCCTGGCTGATCAAAAAACGGCTGCATCAGATTGAGTTATTTATGAATTATCCTGTTGAAGTGCAGCAAGACTGGTTTGACATACTTGTTCGGAGCGGTAGCGGAACTGAATTCGGAAAAAAGTATGGATTCTCTGATATTGAATCCATCAGGGAATTTCAGCAAAGGGTGCCGGTTCACACCTATGAAGACTTTCATCCGTATATTGAGCAGGTGAGGGCAGGCAAGCAACAGGTGTTGTGGCCCACAGAAGTGAAATGGTTTGCCAAATCATCAGGCACAACAGGAACAAAAAGCAAATTTATCCCCGTCAGTTGGGAGGCTTTGGAAGAATGTCATTACAAAGCCGGCAAAGACATGCTTGCAGTGTATTGTAACAATTATCCCGAAACAGGATTGTTTACAGGAAAAGCCCTGAGTGTTGGCGGAAGCCATTCAATCCATGAAGTGAACAGCGAAGAATATTATACCGGTGACCTTTCGGCCATTCTGATGACAAACCTGCCGTTTTGGGCTGAATTTATCCGCACGCCCGATCTTTCTATTGCTCTGATGGATGAATGGGAAGAAAAAATTGATATCATCGCAAAAACCACAATTACTCAAAACGTTGCCAGCATACAGGGTGTGCCTTCCTGGTCTTTGCTGCTGATGGAACATGTGCTCAGGGTTTCAGGGAAAAAATATATTGATGAAGTGTGGCCCGATTTCGAAGTGTATTTTCACGGAGGCGTCAGTTTTACACCTTACAGAAAGCGTTTTTTTGATATGTTCAGCAAAAATCAGCCACGGTTGATGGAAACTTATAATGCCTCAGAAGGTTTTTTTGGTATGGAAGACATTCCGGGTTCAGGTGAGTTGCTTCTGATGCTTGATTACGGAATATTTTTTGAATTTATTCCGATGACTGAATTGGGCAATCCTTTTCCAAATGCACTGACACTTGAACAGGTGGAAACCGGAAAAAACTATGCCTTGCTTATTTCAACAAACGGCGGACTATGGAGATACCTGATCGGTGATACTGTTGAATTTACTTCTCTGAAACCGTTCAGAATCAAAATTACAGGACGAACAAAATCATATATCAACATTGCAGGTGAAGAACTGATGGTTGATAATGCTGAAAAAGCAATCTTTGATGCCTGCGAGAAAACAAATGCAGTCATTATTGAATATACCGCAGGACCATTTACTGATAAAGAAACCGGCAAAACTTCACACCATTGGCTTATTGAGTTTGCCACACCTCCGGCTGATCTGAATTTCTTTTCAGAAGTTCTTGATAATTCGCTCAAAAATCAGAATTCAGACTATGAAGCAAAACGATATAAAAACATGATCCTTTCTTTTCCGCTTGTTGAGCAGTTGCCGGCACTAACATTCTACAACTGGTTCAGGAAGAAAGGAAAACTGGGCGGACAGAATAAAATCCCCAGATTGTCAAACACAGATGAACTCATTCGTGAAATTAAAAACAGCATTTCTCATCCAGATGAATAAGTTATTCAAATATTTCGTGATTGCTTTCTTTTTACCTGTCATTGCCAATGCTCAGACCCAAGAGCTTTTTTCCATTTCTGAGCAATATACTGTTGCCGGAATTGATGTATTGGGAAACAGCTATCTGATTAAAAAAAACACTCTCTATAAATGTAATGCATCAGGAAGTATCATCTGCAATTATTCAGATAAGGGAAAAGGGGTAATTTCTCATGTCAACACGTCGAATCCTTTGAAGATCACTGTGTTGTATGCTGAATCAGGAATGCTTGTTGTGCTTGACAACACATTGTCGCCCATTGGCAATGTGATTCATTTGTCAGAACTTGATATTTATGATCCGGTTGTATGCTGCGCTGCCGATGATAACGGGTTTCGTTTGTATGATGCTGCATCAGGGAGGTTTGGCTTCTTTCAGTGGAACGGCAATATGATCAGGCAATCTGTTGATATCAGAAGTCAATTCCAAAACAGTTTTATCCCTGATGATATGGTACAGTCTGGAAAATATACAATTGCACTGAGTCAATCTGAAGGAATGGTTGTGCTGGATCAGTCGGAAAACATCCGCAACATCATTCCGCCAGAAAAAGGGATAATGTCGGTGGGACCTGATGGTTTCTCTGTTGCCGCGGAAGACAGAATTTCAATTTTTCATCCTGAAACGGCTGAAGAGTCTTTCATTTCATTCCAAAACAAAGGCATTCAAAAATTTTATCTTCATTTTCCTTATCTTTTGGTGCAACATGAAACGAAAATAAGTTTATATTTGCTGTCCACTCAATAATTAGTT
>Ga0209835_1000872_pt1 | contig 18295 bp, 24 predicted proteins | sample LakKivwa52mmetaG_FD_184138 | JGI IMG/M metagenome (GOLD analysis project Ga0209835, IMG submission 184138) | Anoxic lake water microbial communities from Lake Kivu, Rwanda to study Microbial Dark Matter (Phase II) - Lake Kivu water 52m metaG... | ecosystem: Environmental > Aquatic > Freshwater >...
AGCAAATCCAGGAAAATGTTACTTCATACAAGCAGCAAAACGAAATCATACAAAAGCAAATCGGTGAAACAAACCGGAAGATCGGTGAACTCACACAGGACACCGCAGCACCGGACTTCAACGAACTGGCGAAACAACATCCTGGCTACATCGCTATCATCAACGAGGCAAAGCAGATCAGGGCAAATCTTGTTATCCCGTCAAAGGTAGCTGACACAGAGGCATTGCAGGCTGAACTTGCAGAACTCCGCGAAAAGATGAAGCCTTATGATAAAATCATCGCGGACAATGAGAAGTACACACTTGCAGAAGTACGCGTAAACGAACTTACTTCACTAATGAAGGAGTGTGCCGCACAGATAGCCGACCTTGAAAAAGTTGAGGCTACACTAACAGACTTTGCCAACACCAAAATAAAACTGGTTGAAAACAAAGTGAATAGTATGTTTGATGAAAGTATCACTTTCAGGATGTTCAACCAACAAATCAATGGAGGTGTTGAAGACACCTGTGAGTGCCTTGTTTGGGGAGTGCCATTCAAAGATGCCAACCATGCCGGTCAAATCAATGCAGGTCTGCATATCATCAACACTCTCTCAAAGGCATACGGAGTTACCGTGCCTGTGTGGGTGGACAATGCTGAGGCGGTTAACCTTGTAATTCCAACAGCCGGACAACAAATCAGGCTATATGTGACCAATGACCCGAAATTATCAATAATCAATAATAATTAATCTGTATGACTACAACTCAATCAGGGGCTAACCTCCCCGCAGTTAAAAAGGTGGATGTATTGAAAAACGTCCTGAACGCTCCTTCGGTGATGGAGCAATTCAAAAACGCTCTGGACAAGAACGCAAGCTCATTTGTGGCATCCGTGATTGACATGTACAACGGTGATTTAACCTTGCAACGGTGCGAGCCTAAAGCCGTTGTAATGGAAGCCCTCAAAGCAGCCGTGCTGAAACTTCCGGTAAATAAATCTCTTGGTTTCTCATACATCATCGCTTATAACAACAGCGTAAAGAATGCAAACGGCGGATGGGACAAGGTGATGCAGCCGACTTTTCAAATCGGTTACAAAGGTTACATTCAACTTGCCATGCGCACAGGTCAGTACCGCACAATCAATGCTGATAAAGTCTTTGAAGGCGAACTCCGTCAGGTAAACAAGCTCACAGGTGAGATTGACTTTCAGGGAGAAAAGAAATCTGACAAGGTAGTAGGATACTTCGCTTATATTGAAATGATCAATGGTTTCAGCAAGACCATGTACCGTTCAGTTGAGGAAGTGACAGCCCACGCCAAACGGTTCAGTAAGTCATATGGCAGCAAAAGCAGTCCCTGGGTGACGGACTTCGATGCAATGGCACTGAAAACCGTACTATCCAACCTGCTCAGTCATTACGGATTCCTCTCAGTTGAGATGATGGGAGCATATGAGGCTGATTCAGTGGACAACAACAATGAACAGAAGTATGATGCCGACCTGAGCGACAATGCCAACAAAACCATTGTCAACTTCGAGGAAGCGGAGGTTGTTCAGGAAGCTATCGCAGAGACAGCCACAGAGACAACAGAGGACGGAATTGCACCAAATCCATCATTCTAAACAAATGAAACTACACGTATTAAATACCGGAAGCAGTGGTAACTGTTACTTGCTTGAAAGTCCCGATGGTGTGTTGATTGTCGAAGCAGGGGTAAGGCTTGCAGAGGTAAAGAAGGCTATTGGCTTTGATATGAGGAAAATAGTAGGCTGCATCATAAGCCACAGCCATGTTGACCACGCAAAGTACGCAGTCAGTTACGCTGATTCCGGTATAAACGTGTATTGCTCCCACGAAACAAGGGCAGAAGTAAGAGCCGACAAGCACCCTCTGTTTAAGCCCATTGTTGTTAAACAGAAGTTTAACGCAGGGAGCTTTCAAATTTTACCTATTGACCTTGTACATGATGTACGCAACTTTGGCTACCTCATAAAACATGATCTGATGGGGTTAACATGTTTCCTTACAGATACACACTACTCCCCTTCGGTTTACACAGGGCTTAACAACATCATTGTAGAAGCCAACTACTCCGAACATATCATTGCTCAGAGGCTTGCCAATGGACAGATAAACCACGCTTACTATGAACGTGTGAGAGGTTCACACCTTTCACTGGAAAATGCCATTGCTTTTTTAGAAGCAAACAACCTCAGTAAAGTAAGGAATATAATACTCATTCACCTTTCGGACGGCAACAGCGATGCAGAAATGTTTCGCAGCAAGGTAGCCTCACAATTCGGGATTCCTGTTTGGGTTGCCGACAAATATATGGTGATTGATATAGGGAATTTTTAACCCGTGTGTTTTTTAGTTTTTCGCGACCTCCGTGTGTAGGCAACACACCGTTGTTCTTTGTAAATGTTCTTCATGTGATGACACCCCCTGCTCCGGCAGGGGGTTTACGGGCAGATAGCTAAGTGGCTAAAGCGACCGATTAAGCGAATACAGAAAAAGCTAATGGGACAATCGCAGGTTCGATTCCTGCTCTGCCTACTATAACACACCTAAAACAATAAAGCTATGGCAATACAAATCATTCAGTTAGTTGAAGATCAGATTCTGGTCAATGGCAAGGTTGTTTCATTCGATGAAAAGACCGGCAAGATGGGCGAAGAACACGTACATCTGGAAGAAAATGAAAGAAAAGCGGCACAGAACTATATCAAATCGGTAGTGCCGAGAAAACTGAAGTTGCAGAGTAGTTTGGTGACGGTGTAGGGAGGTGCAAGTGAACTTTATTAATCACATATTTGATGAAGTAAAACGAGTATTAAAAGATACGGGAACTTGTTTTGTAAACTCAGTAGAACTATGAAACTCCGGTCAATCAACACCCGATTTTGGGAAGACCCCTACGTTGAAGACTTGCCTCCGCTTGGTAAGTTGTTGTTCATATACCTTATAAGCAACGACAAGACCAATATTGCTGGAGTGTATGAGATTAGTATTAAAACAATTTCATATGAAACAGGCATCAAGCCGGAGGAAGTTCAAAAGCTCCTGAAAAAGTTTCAGTCAGACAGTAAGATGATCTATGTGCATCAATATGTAGTGCTGTTTAACTCCCCGAAGCATCATGCCGTTGACAAAAGCCTATCCCTGAAAAAGAACATCACCAACACACTTGATAAACTACCTGAAAAGATTAAGGTAGTAGTAGCAAGTAGCCAATACGCCATGCTTGATGAGTTGATGCCCGATGATTTTATGAATTATCAACATAAGCCTATGTTCGCTGAAGATACACAACATGAGGTCACAGAAAGTGACATTAAGACAGTTGAAGAAAAGCCTGTAAGCAAACCATCATCAAAGAGAACAAAGGCCGTTCCTGTGGCAGACAGCCCCCCCACAGAAGAAGAAGTGGTAAAGTTCTTTGTTGAGAAAGGTTATACGTCAGAATCAGGAAAGAAAGCCTATGAGTATTACCATGAGGCAAACTGGAAAGACAGCAAGGGTAATCCGGTGATGAGTTGGAAACAAAAGGCAATATCGGTTTGGTTCAAAGATGAAAACAAAATTGGAAACCATGTAGCCGGTGCAAAGCCGTTGATGGCGAGTATAGGAAGCAACACAAGACAAGACGAACTTGCAGGAAAGATGGGTAAATTAATGAGTATTAACGAGGATAATTTAACACCATAAGACAATGAGCGAAAACATTGTACCATACGGAAAGCAACAGCAGCCAACGGCACTCGTTTCACTACTTGAAAACGAGCAGACACAGCGTATTAAGGAAGTGCCTACACAGAAAATCACCACCATGATAAACCGGATTGTGATGATAGCAGGGCTACCAGGCAATGCCATACCTGAAGATTCAACCTCATTTCCACACGCCACATATCTTGTCAAGATGATCAGAGAGCTTTTCGGGAACTACACCCCCGAAGAAGTTGTTCACGCCTTCAAACTGGCTGTAAAAGGAACTATCAAAGCAGACCTCAAAACATACGGAGCGATGTTAAGCACGGAGTATATAGGTGCAGTAATGAGATCGTATGCAGAATATAAGTCTGCCATCAAGAATGAGAACAGGCACAAACTTATATCAAGCAACACTGATGAAGTGAAGACAGACATAACAGATGATGAAAAGCGCAAACTTGCTCAGGATAGTTTCATGCTTGCATATGAGCAATACTACCAGAAGGGAATCATTGCTAACTATGGAGACACTACATACAACTTCATGGTGCGCAACAAAATGTTTTCTCCCGACATCACAGAAAAGTCAGTGATGAACGAAAGCATCAAAGAGGCGAAGGCTGAACTTGAAACAAAAAGAGAGCAGACTGTTTATAGTGCCGAGCGTACACGCCTGAAAGACATGATTTCCATGTTTGACAAAGGACAACACGCTCCAGAGAGGATTGTGCATAGCACTATGATCAAGAGACAATTTGATACTTGGATAAGAAACGGTATCAAAGCAAACGAATTAATCAAACAATAACACATCCATAAATGGAAACAGAAACCATGAGCGCAAAACCACGAAGGGTTGTCAAAAGAAAGTACATTAATATGGATGAAGTCAGATTCGATCTGATGAAAACCATGCAAACAACAGGACGCTATATGCACCCACTCGATATAATTGAGGTTGTGTGCGAAGCAGCCAATGTAGATATGAAAGCCATCACAAGGCGTAAGTCGCACCAGAAAATAGGCAGAGACGTTACCGATGCCACACAGGTTGCGGCAGCGCAGTTATTTATCCGCACACCAATGAATATTGACAGCATCGCTGCCCTTGTCAACAGGGATAGGACAAGCGTAAATTACTATGTTATGAACTTTGCCGCTATGAGGTTCAGCAGAGCCAAAAACGGAATTGCAGAACTCAGCAAAAAGGTTGAAGTAGTGCTCAATCAGATGGAGGGGTGATGAATAACGTTTTGCGGCTTGGCGGTCGTTTTAATGCCGCCAAACCGCTGTTATAAGTTGGCTGCGGATTATTAACGAAAAACTTAAATTTTAGAAATACAGATGAAAAAAGCACTTAACTTCAATTTTGCACGACAGCCCCTCTTTTGGGTATATGCTGTTATGTGCCGTTTTTTTAACTTCATTATTCTTGGAAGATACCGAGTTGAAATTGAAACACCACAATTTTTAGGTAGTCAAGATAATTTCTATATGCTAAAACAAATTGGTTGGCTGTATTTAATGACACTAAAATTTAAACACGATAAAAATTGTGGCGGCAATCACGATGTTCAATTTCATTCAATAGAAGATGCACATAAGTCAATTGTTAGGTGGCTTTAAAATGGCACATAACTACTATATGTACAAAAATTCACTAAAATATTAACCAATAAACCAAATATCCATATGAAATCACCCATCCACAGCAGCCGTATTACAATCAAATACAGCCGCAAAAACATCAGAACTGTTGAAGTTGAATACTTCGAGGACGAGAACCAAACAAGGTATGTCGAAATAAAACAATGCGACAAGCCTACTCTGTGCCTGAAGCAAAGCGAGTTCATGGCAGTAATCAATGAAATCGGAGTTATGATGCAAACACCGGAGTTCACTATGCACATGACCACAAAGAAGTACGCTAATGACGAAGCGGCACAAAACAAGGATATGTTGATTGAAAGCACAGTGGAGGATTAGCGGCATGGAAAAGACAACACCATCTCCCGAAGTCGTTGATGTAGCCCTGAGAATGTGCAACATTGAACTGGCAAAGCCACTGCTTGAACGTGTGCTTGATGTAGTTGATTTGTTAAGCACCGAACAAGGTAATGTGAGTATAAGTGATATTGAAAAGCTAAAGCAGCGTTGGAGGCTGCAAGCACAAGTTAAACCATTAAATATTAAAGAGTATGTCTAAAGAAAAAACTCTTAGTACACGACAGACGGCACGACATGGCACGACATACTAATTGATCACTTATAAATCAAATTAATATGAAAAAGTACAGACCAAGCAACGGAACAGAAGGTGAAATATTTACTGATCAATACTGTATGAATTGCATTCATTGTGACCCAGACCCAAGAGGAAAGAAACAATGTCTCATATTATGTAAAACACTTGTTTACGATCTTAATGACAAGGAATATCCAACAGAGTGGATTGTAAACGATGATGGGTTTCCGATATGCACGGAATGGGTTAAATGGGATTGGGGTAAAGATGGAGACCCTGACAACCCGCCACCAGACGCGCCAATAAAACCAAGTCCGGTAGCTGATAATCAGTTGATGTTATTTACCGATTTTGATGAACTGGTATATCCAAAATTAATCTTAGAAACGCAATGAAAACCAAAATTGATTTAATTTTCAGCAACCTCAAAAACGAGTGTATTACTGAAAAACAAGCACATCAACAAGTGTTGGGATTGCTTGCTAAAATGCCTGCACAGCCTATTGAAAGATATGACGCAGAACTTTGGCTCGCTGAGAACAAAGACATATGGAATCATCCGAGAATTACGGATAGAACCGATAAAGAAAGTTATGAGGTAGCTGATTTAATGGCTGAATTTGCTAATCAGTTTTTCGTTATTGAAACTACCTCAACTTCCCAGAATAACTCTGCTCCAATTGAACATCAAAACCCTGCAACTGACTGATGAGGTTTGTGAGTGTCAACGGATAGGTGTCTATTGAAGCTGCGAGTACAGGACTTGCGTACACCACAATGATATATCGGAAACTCACATGCAGCCTCTTAACTACAATATCAGTGTTCTCTCCGGCAGTAGGGTTAACTCCTCTGATCATCTTCCACTGCACACCATCGGGCGAGGCAAACACATACAAAGCAGACGTTTTTCCGGTAGGCACTTTCTGATAGCCCCTTAAAATCATCCGCTCGATCTTCTTTAATCCATTGCTGCCAAGTTTCATTGGTCGACTCACAAAGAAATGTATCAATCCGTTTGCTGTGACAGTGTTCTCTGAATGAACAACCACAACACGCTCCCTTGATATTTCCAGTCCATAAAGACCCTCAGAACCTCTGTAAAACGCTGCATATCCAACACCCACTTTTGTCCAGTGGTTATTGTCGAAAGAATACACATAGGTATAGTTTGAACTTCTAACAGCAAGCAGTAATTCCCTGTTAACATGGTCATATGCCATGTTTACTCCACTCAGCACTGTCAGAAAACTTAAGTCGCTTATCATGCTGGTGTAATTGTATTTTATCACATTCTGATAATGGCTTATACCGGAAACAGGTATCGTCAGACTTCCTTCCATCACCTGCCCTATCTCTTTTACCTGTGTGCCTGAAAGGATAAACAGACCGTTTGCAGTAGCATATACCACAGCACCACCTAACTCCACAAGCCCGTCCGTGCCACCCATAATAACATCCATGTTAAGCGGCAAGGTGTTCACGTATAGAACATCGGGCGTTTGTGATTGGTTTAGGTTGAATATACCCTCTTTGGTAAACACATGAAGCGGAAACTGCCCAAACTGTCCCTGTGACATAGGTTCACTCATGGTTGCAAGTGCGGTCAACACATTCTGCATTGTACCTATGCGATAGCTGTTCTTTGCTGGATACAAGAATAGGTTGTTGAGTTCGCTTACCTGTAAGCGGTTTGGGTCTGTTATCAGGTCGTTCACTTCCCTTTTTGGCTCAAATAAAGTTCCTGGTATGGTAATGCTGCCTGACGTGGGATATATGAAACAACTGAATTTTGCTCCTGCAAGCAGTAATACGGGGTTAACAGGGTCTTCGGATACCCATACTTTGATTGTTATTTCGTCCAGATTATCAAGTGTTGCGGAATATGTTTCGGTAGCTTCAAATGGAAACTTCAATCCGTAATCTGTTTCCTTTACTTTTGTTCCGTTCTTATGCCAAGATACATGATACCGGCACTCGGCAGGTTCGCTCATGGTGTCAACCCCAAAATTGAACTCAAACTGATATGCTCCATCGGCAAACGCAATGTATTTGTGTACTCCGACAGTATCATCAAAGTGGTCTCCTTCATCAACAGCATCTTCCAGAGCAACAAGGGCAGGTGTTTTAACTGTGGACTGGTCTGCCTGTAAATCAGCTACAACAGCATCATCGTTTGTCACAATAGCTTCGCTGATCTGAATTACATTAGGTTCAAAATAACCATTAGGGTCGCCAACATCATCCGCACTGTTCAGTGTGCCCACAAAATAGGAAAGGTTAAACACCGGATGGGATTTCATATCGTAGCTTGCCAGTTTGCGATATTCTCCATCAGCCGTGACGCACACATTTATTCGTTTTGCCCTTGTGTCGGGATAGGTAATAACCTCTTTCATGACAAGCCTGAGAAGTAAATCATCGCCAACCGTTTTAGTAAACAATGTACAGCCGCTTAGGTTCGTGAGGTCAACTGGCGGTGTGCGCCTTGTAAGACGCTCTCCCTTGTCTGTTTCCAGTTCAACCTCAAAGTGAATATCCCAGGGGACGTATGATATAAGATTGAAGTCGCTTTTGGTGTAGCCTTCAAATATAATATCATTGATTATAGTAGCCTCATCCGAAGCATAACGCCCATTGTTGTAGCTGTCCAATAGCTTTGTGGTCACGTTTCCCATGTGCAAGCGACTGTTGTAGTCCTTTGAGAACAACCCGAATATGGTGTGGTTGGTAAAGCTGTCGATAGGTAAATGCTCTCTTGTTTCAAGGCTCTCGATGTTTTCCACAAGCAGGTTTGAGTTCACAATATTGTTAGTAACAATATCGTCAAGTGGTATTTCCACAGCCTTGTAAAAAGCATTCATGTTTTCAAATGACATGGCTACTGAACTGTTTGGGTTAGGGTAAATAGTGCTTCCGTCAATCGTCCATGATGAAGGAAACTCAGCCGCAACGTCACGTTGTGATATAGGTTTACTCATAAACACAACCAAAGACCGGATGATATTCTTGTATTTTGTGAGGTCTGCTTTCTGATCTGAACTGAAGATATGCCACATCAAAGGGTTGTATTTCCCGTAAGCACCTGCAAAATGACCCAAACCTCCCAAATAAAAAATAGAGTTCCGAAAAAAGACAGTAGCATCTTTATTCAAACCCACCCTGCAATAGTGAACGGGGCTGTGAAGTATATAGCTCCCGTCAAACAACTGCCATGCTGTGCGAAAATAGGCGTGTCCTTCAAAATATCCCTTCTGTCCATCATCAAACCTTAGCTTTCTGAGCGCACCGATAGCGTTTTCCCAACTTCCTAAATCACCTCCCAGATCAATATTAACGGGTTCTTCTGCCGTGAAACTCTCAAACCATATTTTTCCTTCCGGCACTTTTGGCAACAATACATAGGTGTCATCGTCATAGTCATAGTTGAACACATACTTATTTACATCGGTTGTGATGATAAGATACTTGCTAAATCCCTTTATCTCTTTGAGTTGTTCTTCGGTAGGTATGATCATAAGGGTCTGCACAACTGCGGTTGTGAAAACATTGTACACGTAAACCGTGTTGTCTGTTTCGTCCAGAGCAACGACATAGTTATCTTCTCTGACCTGATGCACGTAAAAGTTACTGGCATGGTCAAATATATCCATGTTGTCCTTCTTTACAACCTTTGGTGTCAAGGCTCTCCATGCTCCATCCCTTAGTCTCATGTTTACAATTTCCTGACAAGCTCCATCGGGGCTGTTGGTGTCGGGTGTGCTGCGCACAATTCCTATCGGGCTGAAGCCGATTGCCTGTTGTTGTTCCATATCAATAATCTTCTTCGGTGATTAATTCTTCATCGCTTTCTATTTGTTCTGCCTCTACCCTTATTTCATTTCCCTGTTGGTCAACATGGGTGTATGAGGTGTCTTCTACTTTGAGATTTATGCTGTTATATCTATCCCTCAACACGTCAATAATCGCCTTAACGCTTTCTTCCTTATCATCTGGATTCTCAGACTTCTCAACGGATTGCAGGGTGACAAGGGCTTTTGATAACTGGTCAAGATCATCTGCATCAGGAATCATGTCAAGCATCCTTGTGACGGTCTTTATCTTTGCAGCGTAAATCAAGTCCATGAGGTTTATGCTCATGCCTTTAATACGTCTCGCTTCTTCAAGCAATAGTCTTTCCTTCACAATGCTTTCGATCTTTTCTCCCTGACTTCTTTGAGTGGCCGCCTCATAAGCATGTTGCAACTCCCGATCAAAAGAACGCACAATCTCTCGTGGTAATACTTTACCCGCCTTTTCTGCCTTTAGCTTTTTCTCTGTGTCCCTGCTTTTTCTTTTCTTATACCAGTTCCTTATCTTATCCACGTTGTAGCCTGTTTCGGCTGCCGTCTCCTTGTAATTGTAGTTTTTGACAACAAGAATCTTCAACACCCTGTCAATCTCGTCCTGTGATGCTACATTAGGTTTGTCTCTAATGATTAACGGCTGTTCTTTTTTTACTGGTCTCATAGGTAAAGGTCAATAAAACAAAGCGTCATAAGTTGACGGTTGCTTACTGAATCAGGTGTTTGCGAAGTTGAAACAATCGCTTGTTGACCAGATCACGCCTTACCTCGTTGTATTCATTCAGCCACTTGGCAAGTTCGGTGTCAAGTCCATTCATCTTATACCATTCCTTCATAATGAATGCAAGTATAAGGTTTTTAACACCATCGTCAACAAGCGAAAGGTTGTTTTCGTTGTAAGCGGCAAAGTCTTTGACTTTGAAACCGGATGCCAGTTCTTCTGATTCTTCGGGGTCTTCCAGTATATCGGCAACCGATGTTCTCAGGATAACGGCATTAGGCACTCCTGTTGTCATTTTCATAACAATGTTGAATGCATCGTAAATACTCTGCTCTAAGAACAAGTCAAACGCATCACGCTCGTCCTGTGTAATGGCAAAATCATCAACAAGGCTTTCGCCTTTCTCTGACTTAATGTTCTTTGCCCTGTATTGGGAGCGAAGTGAAACGTTGTCAAAGATTGCCTCGTCCAGATAGTAAAACACTATCATGGCGGGGATTGTTTCTGTGGCTTCTATTCGTGCAAACATATCTTTATTGTTTTAGGTTATTACAGCACTGTAATTGTTAATGTTCCTTCTGAAATAAAGGCTTCATATGTATCATCTTCACTTATTTTGAAAGTTAGAACTTGCTCACCTGCATTATTTAATTCTACACTACCGAAACCATCATAAAATTCTCCATTCTCAAAAATCACACCCCTTTCGGCAAGAATCCCATCTGCACCTTCGGTTACATCATCTGAACTAATCTGCACAAAGAGTGATCCATTAATTAATTCTCCATCTCCATCATACGCCCTATTAATAATTAATCCTGGAATTGGTTCACCTGCAAGAACACCTGAAGCACTTGAATATACATTCATTTGTCCTGTCTGTATCACATCTACATCAATAGTGCCTTCACAAAGTTCACCCTGTGAACCGATTTTAACAGTAAGGGTCTGTTCACTGGAGTAATACAGGGCAATAGTAATATCACAAGCCCCATCTACAAATACATGGTCTGTTTCTATAATAAGCCCGTTATCGCCTTCGTTTGAGTTTGTAGTCTCTATGGTCACTGTTTGGTCACCTGTAATTCGTTGACCTGTGTTGTCAAGTGCCTGAGTAATTTCTATAACAAAAGGAATACTCTTTTCAATAACTGCGGGGTCTGTGGCAAGTAGCATTGTGCCGTCCTCTGCGTTTTCGGTTGACAACACGCCTGTCGTACTGATCTTAACCTTCCACGTCCTGTTGCCGGAATCCTTCATTAAAAGGTATTCCTGTGGCTCTTGCAACAAACCGATTTCGGCGTATATGCCACTTGTCACACTTGTAAAGTAGTCTATAATAACTTCCAGTATAGACTTCAATTCTTCAGGAATGAACTGGTATGACCTGATTTTGTCTTTGATCTGTTGTAATGTCATGGCTCGTAGGGGTATTAAAGTTGGTTATATGGTACTTCGGACTTATAGCCGTATGTCTTGTAACTCCTGATGTCTTTTATGGCTTCATCAAATTCCTGCTGCTCTAACGCAAAGAACGGTTGATTGTTCAGGCTTTTGAGTTTCAACCACCTTAACACAATGAAGTGCATAAGTGCCTGTTGTATTTTGTTTTGCAGCACAGGCACAATGATGTCGGTGTAATCCTCGTCCTTCAACTGAATCTTGTATATCACACACTCAACATCATTACCTTCACTCACCTCATAGTCGTCAATGGCATATGGTTCTGTGATACCTCTGCTCAGGCTACTCAACGCCTTAAATACTTCAATACCTGCATTGCGTAATTCCACACGGAAAAAGTCCTTCTCGTCCTCTGTAAACACAACAACATCTTCCATCTGCTGCGTAAGCTGTGGGTCTATCTGCTTATGCAAATAGATTGTCCGTTGGTTGATCAACTGAAAGATATATTCCGTTTCAAAGTATAGTGTAGTCATTTCACGCTAATTGGCTTCAAACATACATATAATTCAATGGTTTATATGTTATTAATAGTTTGTATTTTGATCTGTCTCTTTGCTTTTTTTCCAGTGTCCCACACTCGGATATACGATAAACATATGCTGATCGGGGTAAAGCTCCACGCACGGAAACTTTGGGACGGTGAACAGGCTGAAATACCTTTTGGTATAGCCTGAGTTTACATGCAGTGTTCCTGAGTTCACGGCCAGTCTTTCCTTGTCTCCATCATAGTACCAGGAAAAACCTACTCTGTGGGTGTCTCCTGACATGGCTATCTCACGGTCATTGCCCTGAAAACGCATATACCTCTGTTGGCTGTGGGTAGGGTTGAGTAGTGAACTTCCCTGAAACTTATGGCTTGCTACAATCTTATAAGTCTGTTCTCCTACCTGTAAGTCAACGTGACATATTCCATTGCTGTAAACAAGGTTATGTTCCTTTCCCAATATCCTTTTGAACATAGATATGCCGGTGAACTTTTCTTCACGCTCTGCGGTGTGGTTGTCCCATGTAGCCCACAGAACCTTATGTTTGATCTCATTCAACCAATCTCCGAGGACTTCCATCTGCATCTCCGGTTCGAGTATCTGATTTGTGACTTCCTTAACGCCTCTCATGTTGATCGCTGTTTCCAGTAAGTCGCCATTCAAAGCGATATAAAGGTTTGGTGTGTGGATAATTTCGTCTGTGAGAACTTCAAGCTGCTCATAGTCCACCCCCCTTGCTCCGATATGAAGGTCGGCAAGGTTCACAACAAGAATAGGCTCATTGCTGTCAATCCTGATGTTGGCAAAATGCTGTGTGTAACTGGCTTTGTCGTAAATATTCTGCATCTGCCTGATTCCTTTTACCACTTCACGCCAACGTACTTTACCTTGTTTCTTATTGTTCATCATGGTAGCAATAGGCTTGTCGGTAAAAAACAATCCTTTTTTGATCATTCGCTTGATCTCACAACGCATCCCGTCCCATGTGTACTGCCCTTCTGAAATTGAAGAAAGCCGTCTGGCATATGCTGTAATGGAAGCATCCGATGGCAGCATAGGGTTCTGATTTACAAAGTCTCGTCTTGTCATATTAAAATATTTCGTAATTTATTGAAACAAGGTGTGAACCTTTCACACCGTAACCATATCCAAAATATAATTTATTGTATCTAAGTTTCAATGATGGTGCGATGTCGCTGCCCATTGGCGAAACATAAGCGTTTAAGCCTGCTGCAAGTCCGAATGTTTTTGTTTTCTCTTTCGGGTAAACGTGGTTGATTTGTGTGATGATAGCTGTGGGCTTACGGTTTTGAATATATGGTCTTATATAGATAAGTTCATTCATTGTTACCATCCAATCTACATACACCAATACCGATGTGTCATTTGCCAGTGTATCACGTCCATACACCCGTGCAAAATAATCTTTTAGGATTTCGGCTGTGTCAATTGGACGGTCTAAATATTCTGTGTCATAAATGATTGAATCTTTTTGAGGCTGAACAACCGGATAAGGCACAGGGATTGAATCACCATGTATAGTGTCGGTTACAATTATTGTCTGTGGTTCGGGGCATGGCTTCCGGCTGCATTCGGTAAAAGCAATATACAATGAAAGGGCTGTGATAATGAGATAAGGGATTTGTTGCAAGGTTTCAGGTTTCATCTTATGTAAAATATAGGTTAGCTTCATCCTGTCTGCGTTTGGTAAGACCCGCAAGCTCTTTGCCGCCTGCCTTGTTCCACCTGCTGAACTGGTGTCTTATTTCGCTTTCAGTCGCATTTTCTTTAATCTTCTTCAGTAGGGTTGAGGACTTAAAAGCCCCACCACCCACGTTGAACACAAAGGAAACAAGTGCATCAAACTGATTCTGATTGTAGTTTCCTGAAAAGCCCACAACCTTTTCTGATATATCGAGGTCTGATTTTAACAAGTCCTCTGCCTGCTGCTGTGTAATAACAAGTCCTTGTTGGGTTGTACGTGTATGACCATATCCAATTGTCCAAACATTTGCTGGACATAGATACGCTTTCAGTTTAAGCCCTTCATGCTTCTTAATCAGTTCAAGTCCGCTCTGTGAAGTTTTCATAGTTCAGTTAATTCGTTTAACATCAATCCATTTTCTGTTGCAATCTCATAAAGCCTTTCAGCGATTGGGTGTGCCGCTTCGTTGTCGTTGTATTTATATTCATTTCTCAAATAATCCTTAAAATCAATCAAGGTGTTGCACATAGCTTCGGCTTTCTGCTGCAACTTAATTTCTCTTTCTTCTGTGAGTACGACTATCATGGTGTTGCGGTTTGTTTAGTTGAAATGTAATGAAGCCAAAGTCAAAACATTTGTTCCTGCTGATTTAGTTTCAAATATATGCCCACATTCTTTGAAGTGAGTATTCACTGCTGGCAAACCTGAACCTGGATTATTTATACCTATTGCTCTACCATCATCATCTGCTGCTACAAGTATCTGCCCCGTTACACAAGCAGTAGAATCTTTCAGTAATACTTGACAAATAGAACCAGTTACCCACATCCACATTTCAGCATCATCAGCAACTCCCGATTCAGCACAAACTCCAATAGTATCGTACTCATTATCCTGTGGGATAACTTTATTATCTTCTGTCTGTGATATTGCTAAAAGCATTCCTTTTACACTCGTTGCTTTTGTTCCATTAACAACCTTAACAAGAAAACCTCTTTCGTTTGTTGCTGAATCACTGCCTATTGCAGACATTCCGTTGCCAGTAGTAATTAGTTGTAGTGCCATTATGGTGTTACTATTAATTTAGTTACCCAACTTCCCGATTCACGCCTTTGCTCCACAAGGTTGTTTCCATCCCTGCCTTTGCGGTAGCTTCCGTCAACTGTGGGGTCTCCCCAATACTGCCAACCGTCTGAGGGTAAAACCGTGTTTGGAGCATACCAGTTTCCATCAGTACCTAAATAAACACCAGTGTCCTCCCAAACCTCTGAATCAGGGTCGTGATCTCCGTCAGTATATACACACTTCTTAACCTGAAGTTTTATGTATTGCCCGTTATTAGCTTCTCCCACAACATACCATCTGTATGTAAAAGGCTTTGTGTCATCCACACAAGAGCCTATTGATGCTCCTATTTCAACTCCAATGTTTGCAGGTTGATTGTATGAAACTCTTTTCCTTCCGAATAAGCCATCTACAAAATCTTTCTGTCCCTTAAACTCTTGAAACTTATTATCAATAAGTCCTTTGCGCCATACTGTGGCTAATGGGTCGTAGTTAGCTGAAAATAATTTCAATATCCCATTCTCAAAAGTCGCCCCATGTTCTGCCGTATCTGACCATGGCGTGTCTGATGATACAGAACTTGTTAAAGAATACAATTCAGAACCATCACTCCCTGCAAGATAGTGCATCTTTGTAGGGATAAGGGGTGCTTTCGCTCCCCATGTGAGAGCTATCGAGTAAAGGCTGAATGTACTACCTTCATCTGTTGTTGAATAAAGCTGAAGCCTTATTTTATTCCCTGCCTCTGCATATACTCCCACGCTGTCCCATGTGATAACACCTGTTTTCTCAATGAGTATAATATTATATTGTATATCCAGAATCCATGTACTTCCGTTCCATCTCTCCCACTTACTCCCAACTCTGCCACCTGATGTAAGTTTTCCAATGACAGATATGGTATAATGCCCTGTAAACGGCAACACAATAGATTCAAATTCAATATATTTACCTGCTGCTGATGAAGCGAGGTTAAGTATTCTTCCATATAGTCCGCCTGCCGAAAGTGTGGGTGTGAAATCGGTTGAAACAGCATCCCTGAAGTTGCCGTTAACCATAAGGTTAAGGTCTGATATTGCTTCTCTGCTTCCAACAACAGGGTGTGAAGTTTGGCAGATAGACATTGCTGATACATCTGCTGTTGAGCCATATTCAAGGGGTGCGCCTGCCGGATTAGTGATAAGTCCATTCCCAAGAACCTTAACTCCTTTGAGGTCATCTGCAAGTCCTATCCCTAAGTCAATATAAGTTCCGCCTTCAAAGATTAAGGAAACATCATTGACTGCATCATCAACGTAAAGAATATGCTTGTCTGCCGGAGGGTAAATATCACAAGATTGAAAAGTGTTTGATTGTGCATTGCCAGTTCCATATATACGGATAGGCTCTAAGGTGTTTGATGGTATTCCATAACCAAATTTACATGTCAAGAAAGTGTTCATATTGAACTCAGTCATTGAGCCTGCTGTACCTGTGTAGATATAAAGCAGACCTGTGCTACATGCCGAAAACAAGTTATTGTACGCCTGATCTCTGTCGTTGTCTGGATTAGTCGGGGCAAACCTTAATGTTCTTGTAAACACTCTACTCCATTCGCTTTCCCAAAGACCTATCACATCGGTTATTCCGTCAATCTGCAAATCATCAATGATGATTCTCTTACACGCCTGAACCCTGAGAAGAACATCTGTGTAATCTCCAATATCTCTGAATATCCGAGCGCCGTTACCATATATAACAAGACTGCTAATATCGGGGGTGTCATATGGTAAACCTGTGTCTGGATTAATGCCTGTGTTACCTGATAAAATATTCTTGTTCTCAATAACAACTGTTCCGGCAACATGGTATTTGGCATTTGGTTCAAACTCTATCGCTCCCCTCATACGGTACGCAAACATGGCGTTAAGGGCTGCGGTGTCGTCTGCCGTTCCATTGCCAACAGCACCGAAATAGCGAGGGCATAAAGTTTGATCTACCCTTTTATATCGTCTGCCTTTGGCATCCACAAGCACCATTGCTCCATCGTCTGCTGTGGTGGTGTCGGATGAATCATAACGGAAGTCACCATGCCTTATAGTATCTTTTATGGTAATGGTATCAATAATATCTACTTTTCCATATGCCTGTACTTCGTCTATTGTCATAGAGGGTACACTATCACTTATTCTTTTCAGGGATAGCTTCTTTAGCATACTAAGCAGTAGATCGTAATTGCTGCCGTTTCCTCCTGACATGGTGGGTTATGGTTTTTGGTTTCTGTCCTCTGACTGTCCGAAATAGAATGAAACAGCCATGCTGCCCCATCCGAGTAGCACACCTATTCCCATTGATAGAATTTCACTGTTGTTGCCTGGCACTTCAAGAAAATACAATGGCACAAGTGCAATCATGCCAACTACTATAATGATGATTCCGAGCCAAAACAATAACTTCGGATTAGTTCTCATTTTATAGAGCGTTTATTAAGCATCTCATACTTTGACATTGTTTGTATTAGCTTTTCCTGTGCTTCGGGATGAAAATACGTAAACACGTCCATAAATGAAGAATTGATTATCTCCTGCTGTTTCTGAAACCTACTCACATCATCAAACCTGATCTCAATACTTTTGTTGATTTCCTTTTGTTGAGAGCGACCTTCGATATAGATATAGGCAATAAGCCCTGTCAAAATAGTAACCGTAAAGGTTATCACAGTTCCCCATATTCTTATTGCTTGTTCTATACTTATCTTCTGATCTTCGCTCATGGTATTAAGGTTTTAATTGTTCTCAGGTTCAATAATTTCCACTCCTGTTTTCAGTACAAAAGCATAAGGTTGCAATACCTTATTAATTTCATTCATAGCCCAACCCTGCCCGTGAACAGGGTTATCAGACACTTTATCAAGCTTCTTGTTCAAACTCAACCAAATCATGTTCAATCATGTAAGACCTAAGTGTTTCAATGCTATCAAAGCCTATTAGTTCACACGGTGTACCGTGTTCACTTTCGTAGATCACATTTTGAAGTATCTCAACTTCATTACCTTGCACTACTTTCAGTGCGAATGGAT
>Ga0209835_1000873_pt1 | contig 18283 bp, 16 predicted proteins | sample LakKivwa52mmetaG_FD_184138 | JGI IMG/M metagenome (GOLD analysis project Ga0209835, IMG submission 184138) | Anoxic lake water microbial communities from Lake Kivu, Rwanda to study Microbial Dark Matter (Phase II) - Lake Kivu water 52m metaG... | ecosystem: Environmental > Aquatic > Freshwater >...
CTTTTTGAATATTCGCCCACAAAATCGCGCCTAGACACATCGGACAAGGTTCCGCGGTTGTGTAAAGATCGCAGCCGCTTAGGTCAAATGAGCCAATATTTTTACAGGCATCGTGAATTGCCATCATCTCGCCATGACAAGTCGGGTCTTGGTTTTTAACGACCTCGTTATGACCTTTGCCAATGATTTTTCCATCTTTAACAATCACCGAACCAAATGGTCCGCCATGTCCTTGACGGATTCCGCTTTCGGCTTCCTTAATCGCGATATCCATAAATTTGTCCATATAATTACCTCTTCTAAATCATTTTATTTGATATCCATCATTTAAGCCACTTATAAAATTTTTGCGATATGAAATGTTTAACATTTATTTCATTATGTTAAAATTATAGACACGATAGTTGACATAGTCCTTTTATAGGGAGGCCCTCGTATGGCATTAAACAAACGCTTCTTTGCAGTGTTGTCGTTTTTGCCGTTGTTGCTATTGACTAGTTGCCCGACTTCTTCATTATCAAGTGAGGATTCGTTGCCAACTTCAACCATCGACAGCAGCGAAACAACATCATCACTGCCATCATCAAGCGAAATACCGATTAACTACACGATTACGTTTGAAAGTAACGGAGGGACGCCGGTGGCTCCGATTACCGGTCTGGCCGGTTCAACGGTGACTCGACCCGATGATCCGACGAAAGTTGGCCATTCATTTAATGATTGGTACGCCGATATCGGTTTAACAACGGCTTTCTTATTCACGACGATGCCAAGTGAAAATATAACGGTATATGCTAAATGGGATATCAATAGTTATACGATTAGTTTTGATGAAAATGGTGGTAGCGAGGTTGCGGACATTACCCAAGCCTATGGCACAACCGTGACCGCCCCCGATGATCCAATTAAGAAAGGCTATATGTTTACTGGTTGGTATTCTGATGCCGGATTAACGACTTTGTATGTGTTCACGACCATGCCGGCAAGTAATTTCACGCTTTATGCCGGTTGGATTATCGATCCCGATTACGGCATCATTTCAATTGCTGATTTCAAAAACTTGCCGAGCGAAGACACCGATATCCATAGTGTCCGAGGCGTCGTCATCTTTTCTTCACTGGACGCTGAAATTGTATTGATCGCAGATAGCACGGGCACGATTATTGCTATGACCGATCAACTATTTGATGTGTACGATCAAGTGAAAATCACCGGTTACCGAGTTGATATAGGCGATTATTCGGCGATTGGTGACACTACTTCCGGTTACGCCCTGGTTGAAGTTGAACAAAGCAATCAACCACTTCCGATCGGACCGGAAATAATGACGATTCCTGACTTTGCCATGCTAAGCGCTGATGATCCAGGCGACTTGGGTCGCTTGATTGAAATATCCGGCATGCTCCATGAAGGAGAAGGTGGTGGCATGCTTAATCTTACCGCAGGTAGCGATTCCATGAGCGTGGTTCCATTTGGCATGGAAGCGTACATCAAACTCAGCGGATATATCGGATTTGAAGTAACGATTGTCGGTTTCACTTTGCCGAATATGGACGAAACCCCAGCGACGTTAATGTTTGTCTATAACGGACACGACGATTTCGTCACGCTTGATTACACGGACAGTGAACTACTTGACCAACTTGAAACGATGTTCCGTTTCTATTTTGAAACCCCGACATATTATCCTGGTCAATTCGTGGATTTGCCGACCGAACATCCAATCATTGCCTTAACGATGCTTTATGAACCGTTTGGCACCAATGGCTCATTATTTGATTTGGAAAATAAACGGATTGATCCAAGCATTACCACGATTCTCGATATTGATATTCATGTGACGGTAACTTTACAAAGCGGAGCGTATCGACTATTTGACATCAAACTTCATGTCGATCCCGATGCCTTTGATACCATTGCCGAGGTCAAGGCATTGCCCGACAGCATGGATGTCACCTACATCATCAAAGCCGTCGTCTTAATGATTCAAGCGACCGATGAGGAAGGCATGAACATGCTGATGGTCGCCGATGCGACCGGCATCATCTACATCAATAGCTCGAATCCGTTTGTCACCGTCGGCGATAGCGTCGTCGCCATCGGATTTAAGATGACGATGGGAATGATGGCGTTTATGTTCAATGATCCGAGCAAAACGGTTGATCAAATTTTGTCGCATGACAATCCACTGCCACTTGTTCCGACCGTCATCTCGATTGCCGATTTCCTTGCGTTATCGCCCTCAAATCCGGCGTCGAATTTAGTTTATTATGAACTATCAGGCACCTTGATGTATCTTGACCCGGGCAATCCCGACATTTCGATGTATGGACTGACTGATGGCGCAGATACGGCACTTATCTATGCCCCCGATGCGATGGCGCGCGCCGCGCTTGATGCTTACATCGATGAGGCAATCACCATCCAAGCGATTTCCTTCCTAGCAGGGGAAGAAGGTTCTTACATGGTCATACTTGCCTATGTTCCATTCCCCGGCACAATCCAAACCGCAACTTAATTTCCGTTGATGACTTCTTTTGCCAAGCGTTAACCACTATTCTATATTGGTAGTGGAGGTTTATTCATGGAACAAAAACTTGTTGGCGATTTTATGGTGTTCGCCACCGACCATTTGACGAAGAAAATTATTCATCAGGATAAAGATATCTTAACATTTGTTCTTAATTTAAGACCGGGGCAAACACTACCACGCCATAGTCATGAAAACACAACCTTGACATTGCATGTACTGCAAGGCGCGGGGACGATCGCCGTTAATGATGTCAAGGAAAGCATGTATGAAGGACAACTATTTATCCTATCGGGAATAGACGTGCTCGAAGTTCCGGAAGTGACAAAAGATTTATCGCTACTAGTCAATATCGCGCCAAATCCAACTAACCCGATATATCGTCACCCTCGCTAAATTAATCGTATGGATAAACAACCCAGTCAAATAAATCGTCAATCATTTAAAGATACATCGCATCGCGCCTTGCTGTTTTTAGCGTTCATTAGCGTCATCAGTTTATTCTCTGATTTCACCCATGAAGGCGCTCGCAGTATTTATGGACCTTACCTTGACACTTTAGGAGTGACGGCTTTCCTTGTGGCGACGATTGCCGGTCTCGGAGAAATGATTGGTTATGGCCTGCGCATCGTTACCGGCATCATCATCGACAAAACCAAAAAGTATTGGCTGGCGATGTTTATCGGTTATAGCGTCAACTTATTGGCGATTCCCCTCTTAGCGTTTGTTACCCCGTCGGTGTGGGGCGTGGCGCTGACTTTAATTTTGCTTGAACGGTTAGGTAAATCGATTCGCGCCCCCGCTAAAAGCGTGCTCACCTCATTTGCTTCAGAAAAACTTGGACCCGGCAAAACATTCGCGATTCAAGAAGTGATGGATCAAATCGGCGCCTTTCTCGGTCCGCTGTTCGTGTTTATGATTTTATCGATTTATGGTGAGTCCTCACTAACCGCTTATCAAACGGCGTTTGGCTGTTTGGGGATATTCGCCGTATTGACGCTTGTCATATTGGTCATCGCCCGTGTTAAATATCCGAATCCCGACCAACTTGAAGCAAAGAAGACGGGCCAAGCTAGCGTTAAAGCCAAAACGTTTTGGTTATATATGATGGCGATTAGTTTATTGGCGTTTGGATTTGTCGATTATCCCCTGATTGCGTTTCATATCGGTAAAGTGGCGATTGTCGAGGCGATTTATATCCCGCTTATTTTCGCACTGGCGATGGGCGTCGACGCCTTAAGCGCGTTATTATTTGGAACATTGTATGACAAGATTGGTCTTAAATCATTGATGATGGCAATGGGACTAGCGGCATTTGCGCCGTTATTCGTGTTTGCACTTCCCAATTTGGGCGGATTAACTGTTGGAATGACGCTTTGGGCCATCGGCATGGGAGCGCAAGAATCGGTGCTTAAATCAGTTGTCGCCAGCATCGTGCCCAAACAAAGCCGCGGTCGTGCCTATGGTATTTTGAATGCCCTATTTGGCATATTCTGGTTTTTAGGGTCACTTTTGATTGGCTGGCTTTATGAGAAATCAATATTAGGTTTAGTCATCGTATCAGTCAGCGTTGAAATAGCGGCTTTAGTCGCTTTGTATATAACTGGGCGGCAACTTAAAAAAGACAAAGAACAACTAGATTTATTATCTTAGTTACTAAAGACTGGCGGTTTTATCGCCATTAATGACGCAGGAACCTAATGTAATAAAATCAGTTATCGCCCGAACTGCTTTTCTGGCTTCGGGAATGGGCATCAATGGATAATCATGCGGCATTTTGTTACCGATGATGAATTCGACCTGTGTTCCTAACGCTAGTAGTTTTTCGTTTAATAGTTTGGCGTCGGCGAATAAGATATCACGGGTACCAACGATTATCATCATTTTTTCGATTGAGGATAGGTTGCCGTTAATGGGACTGAGGCGATATTGGTCGCGGTCATCACCATCGGCCCACCGCTTCCCAAATTCGATTAAACCGATGGGACCAAGCATGTGATCATAGCGTTCAATCGCTTTAATCCCAGGATTTTTCATGGTGATGTCCAGCCAAGGAGCGACTAAAACAAGGCGACTGGGCAATGTCATACCTTGTTCGACTAAATGCAGATAAAGGCCAAGTGCTAACCCGCCACCCGCGGAATCACCCATTAAAGTTAGGCAGTGGTCTTTCGCCAGAAACGCGGTTTCTTGATAAATCAGGGTGACTCGTTGATAACATGTTCGATAGTTATCGTTAGGAGCGAGGGGATAAAGCGGGAACATAATCGTCGCCCCGGTCAGTTTATGGATTTCATCCATCATTATGAAATGAAACAAGGTGGGTCGGGTTGTATAGCCACCGCCATGGAGAAAGAAAATCGTATGCTTGGCCGTTCCGTTTTTAATAAAACAAACGGTATCGGCGACGATTGTCTTTTCCCAACCTTTCGATAATAGACGTGGGACGCGGTAGGGCAAGGCGTTGACGACACCCATCGAATCAATTAGCCAATTGGAAAGGCGCACACTATCATAGATTTTGCGAGAGCCGTTGAGCCATAGCAAAACATTCAGCAGTTTGGTAACGATTGGTCGACGTTGTTTTTGAATGGGCATGAACGACTCGCCTTCTATTGCATGTACATAAATTTTACACTACGGGCGTCGATGTTAAAAACTAAATATGACGGTTGCTTTCTAACTAAGCCGAGCATTGATTAAAAAAGATATAATGGAATTATAAAATAATGTTATGCTTTTTAATGTACCGTCACTGTTCGCGGTCCATGAAAGTCAGGTCGTATGCCTCGTCGCGTCAATAAAGATACCACATGGTTCAAACTCGATAATGCCGCTAAAATATATCCCGTCTTGAAAAGTTCCAAAGACAGTTTCGTCTTTCGAATTTCCGTCATCGTCAAAGAAATCGTCAAACCCGAAGTATTACAGCAAGCATTGCTAGATTTGACGCAGCGCTTTCCCCACATGTTCGTACGTATCAAACACGGATTTTTTTGGTATTATCTTGAAGCGAATTCCAAAAAACCGATAGTACGCCCAGAACCTTCGCTCGTGAATCAAAGAATCGATACCCAGGCGAACAACCATTTTTTCTTCTCGGTCTTTTACTATCAAAATCGCATTAGCCTCGAATCGTTTCACGCATTATGTGACGGTGCCGGAGCGATTGAATTTGTCAAATCACTAGTGTTCCGCTACTTTGAGCTTCGGGGTCATGAAATGAAAAACGATGGCACGGTATTAACGGTTGATCAATACCCTAAACCCGAGGAAATGGAAGATAGCTTTGCTAAATATGCCGACAAGTCGGGTGCCAACCGCGAAAAAGTCATCCCCGCCTTTCACATCAAAGCCAAGAAGTTCATTTATTCGGAAAGCCGTGGCGTCATCACCGCACGCTTACCAGCGGAAAGCCTCATACCCATTGCCAAGAAGCACGGCGTAACCGTCACGCAGTATCTTGTCGCCTTATTGACATATTCAATCCATGAAACATACATTGGCCAAATTCCCGAAAAAAGACCGATTCGCATTTCCGTCCCCGTCAACATGCGCCGTTATCATCCTTCGATTTCTTTAAGAAATTTTTCTCAATACATTCATACGACGGTTTATAGTTCTAAAAAATTAACGTTCGAAGAAGTTTTGCTAAAAATCAAGCAAGATTTCGAGACGGAGATCAAACCGGAAACGTTCCAAGGCAGCATCAACGCGAATGTCTACGCTGAGAAAAATCCATTTGTACGCATCTTGCCGTTATTTATCAAAAAAATGTTGTTATCAATCATCGGTACGAGATTAGGCGCCCGCTTAGAAACCGCCACATTATCCAATGTGGGAATCATTACCTTGCCGGAATCATTGACACCTTGGGTCGATCGGTTTGAGTTTAACTTAGCGACAGCCGCCCAAGCCGTTTATGGCGTGGGAGTTGGCACTTATAATGGATTGACGACGATTAGTTTCCTTAGGTCAATCTATGATACAAACGTTGAACGAAGATTTTTCACGACCTTGGCAACCGCGGGAGCCGAAGTTACCGTCGAAAGTAACTTTTGGGAGGAAAAAGCCTAATGAGACATTGTCCTGAATGCCAAATCAAAATCGCGACCAGAACATCGCGTTGCCCGCTTTGTCATCGGATTCTACCTGAATCGACTGATCCTGGCGTCATCTCTTATCCCGAATTTGATTATAAAGCGAGTCGCCGTCGCTTATTTCTGAAAGTGTTATCGACCTTGTCGCTGACAGGCATTTTCGTGACGACTTTGATTAATTGGTTAACGTTTTCCGGACAACTATGGAGCGTGGTGGTCGCTACGGCGATTGTTTACGCCTGGGTTGTCGTCGGGTGGTTGACGTTTAAACGTAATGTCCATAGCAGTCTTAAATTGATGGTCCATGCGATTTCGATTACCGCTTTATTGTTAGTGATTGAAGCATTTGCGACTTACAATCAATTGGTTTCTCATCTGAATTGGACACTCTCGTTTGCGATGCCATCGGTGCTCATCGGCTTCATTATTATCATCAATATTTGGATGCTGATTAAACGGCAGCAACTGCGTGACTTTCTGATTTCACAGTTAGCGCTATCGGTTCTTGGCTTCATACCACTCATTTTAGTGTTCTTTAATCTCGTCAATCCAACCTATATGGCCATCGGCGCCGCCGGCTTGTCATTTGCGACGATTATCGGATTATTTATTCTCGCACGTCGCATCGTCGTCTCGGAATTGGGCCGAAAATTCCATCTATAACGACATAATAAATGACGAGTGTCTCAACGCCTTAAACGGGCGTTTTTTTCTATAAAGCATATCGCATGACGAGCGCGCGAGACTATCATAAAATAGTGACGGATTAAAGACATACATAATAATGAGCCCTATGAAAGGAGTCACCCATGATTATTTCTAAATATGATCCACTTAAACAAGAACAGTTCCAAGTACTAGACAGCGAAGGGAACGTCGTTAACCCAAAATTCGAACCAAAAATCGATGACGAGACACTGCTGCATATGTACAAAACGATGAGCCTAGCTCGCGTTGCCGACATCAAGGCGCTACAATACCAGCGCCAAGGTCGGATGTTAACTTACGCGCCCGTTCAAGGCCAAGAAGCCGCTCAAGTCGGTGCCATGGCGGCACTAGAGCCACAAGATTGGCTCAGCCCCGCCTTCCGCGAATTCGCAGCGATGCTATATCGGGGCGTAACGCTCGAACAGTTATACCTTTATTGGTATGGCAATGAAATCGGCTCCAAATTTGCCGATGGCGTCAATGTTTTACCAGTTAACGTTCCGATTGGTTCGCAAATCGGCCACGCCTCAGGGCTTGCCCATGCCAGCAAAGTGCTTAAGAAAAACCAAGTCGCCGTAACTTACATCGGCGATGGCGGCACCTCTCATGGTGAATTTTACGAAGCGATGAACTTTGCCGCGGTGTTTGATTCACCAATGATTACCATCATCCAAAATAACCAATATGCGATTTCCACGCCGCGCCATAAAGCGACAAGGGCCAAAACGCTCGCTCAAAAAGCGATTGCGTTTGGAATTCCCGGCATCCAAGTCGACGGTAATGACGTTTTGGCGATGTATACGATAACAAAAGAAGCGGCCCAGCGCGCTCGTAACGGTGAAGGCCCGACTTTAATCGAAGCTTATACCTATCGGATGGGTCCCCACACGACTAGCGATGACCCCACCATTTACCGTCAAGATGAAGAAGTTGAAAAGTGGCGGCTAAAAGACCCAATCAAACGGTTTCGGATTTATTTGACCAACAAGAAACTATGGTCTGATAAACAAGAGGAAGAACTCCAAAAGGAACTTGAGGAGTATGTTACCGAAACATTCAAGAAAGTTGAAAATAGCGATAATCCAACAATCGATGACGTGTTTGATTACACGTTTGTCAACAATCCATCCGATCTAATCGAACAAAAAGAAAAATATATGAAATATCTCAAACAATCGTTTTTGCACAGCCTCAAGGAAACCTCAAAGGCTAACAAAAACCTGAAGGAGGACTAACCCATGGCAGAAATGACATTACTACAAGCAATCAACGCCGCGCTATTTGAACAAATGCGCAAAGACCCGACGGTCGTCGTCTTTGGCGAAGATGCCGGATTCGAAGGCGGCGTATTTCGCGTCACCAAGGGATTACAACAAGAATTCAGAGTTGATCGCGTATTCGACACGCCGATTTCTGAAGCGGCAATCATGGGTTCGGCCATCGGTATGGCCATCAACGGATTAAAACCAGTTGCCGAAATGCAATTTGAAGGATTTATGTTCAACGGTTTCAACCAAATCGCCGTCCATATGGGCAGAATGCGTAACCGTTCACGGGGTAAATATACAGTCCCGATGGTGCTACGCATGCCTTGGGGTGGCGGCATTCGTGCGCTTGAACATCACTCTGAAGCCGTTGAATCGTTTATTGCCCACATTCCCGGCATCAAGATTGTGATTCCTTCAACCCCGTATGACGCCAAAGGTTTAATGGCCGCGGCCATCCAAGATCCTGATCCCGTCGTCTTCTTTGAACCAAAGAAAATTTATCGGGCGTTTAAACAAGAAGTGCCGGAAACCGAATACATTGTGCCGATTGGCAAAGCACGCATGGTCGAAACGGGCAAAGACATTACCGTCGTTGCTTGGGGCTCGATGGTTCGCGAAGTGCAAACGGCGATTAAGAGTTTAGAAAAAGATAATATTTCCTTGGAGTTAATCGACTTAAGGACCATTGTTCCGATGGATACGGAAACCATCGTCAATTCCGTCAAGAAAACCGGTCGTTTGCTTGTCGTTCACGAGGCCGTGCGCACGCTTGGCTTTGCCACCGAAATCATCACCCGCGTGATTGAAAAGGCATTCCTTAATCTAGAAGCGCCACCGACACGTTTAACGGGTTTTGACATCGCCGTACCGCTACCTCGTGGCGAACACCACCACATGGTCGATCCCAAACGGATCGCTTACGAGATTAAACAACTCGTCAACTACAAAGTATAGGAGGCGCAGTATGTATGAATTTAAATTCGCCGACATCGGCGAAGGCATCCATGAAGGCCAAATCTTAAAGTGGCTCGTCAAAGTTGGCGATTCCGTTAAAGACGGAAATTCACTTGTTGTGGTCGAGACTGACAAAGTCAATGCCGATCTACCATCACCTGTCAGCGGCACGATCGTCAAATTAGGAGCGAAAGTCGGCGAAACGATTCATGTCGGCGACACGCTGGTGTGGATTGATGAATCCGGCACGGCTACGGTAGCTACCGAAGTTGTTCCCGAAGTCAAAAAACCGGAAGCAAAACCAGTCGCCATGGCGCTTAGCGAAGGCAAGGAAGACAATCCCGCCGGCGTCGTCGGTTCGATTGAAGTATCCGATGAACTCATCGCCGCTTCAACTGAGATGGTGACGACTGATCAAATCGATGTAGCGCAAACCAAAGTGTTAGCGACACCAGTCGCCCGTAAAATGGCGGCTGATTTAGGCGTCGACATTACCAAAATCAAAGGTAGCGGCGAATCTGGTCGCATCATGAAAGAAGATATTATTAAAGCGGCCGACACAAAGAAAGTGGCGCCTACAAGTGTGGCAAGCGCTCCTGTAATTGCCATGCCTTCATTTAACGAACAAGAAGTGACCCGTGTCAAAATCACGAAACTTCGTAAAGCCGTCGTCAACGCCATGAGTGTGGCTAATGCAATCATTCCGATGACGACATTGATGGACGAGTTCGATGTCAGCGCACTTGTGAAGTTGCGTGAGGCTCAAAAAGATGCTGTTAAGCTTCAAGGCGTCAAACTCACATATCTACCATTTGTCGCCAAAGCGATTACGATGGCACTTCGTGAATATCCGATTTTCAACTCCAGTTATGACCACGAAAAAGAAGAAATCGTGTTCAAGAGCCATATTAACTTAGGAATCGCCGTTGATACAAACGATGGACTGATTGTCCCCAACATCAAAGATGCTGATGGCAAAACGATTTTGGAATTAGCCAAAGCGATTGATAATCTTGCCGAGCAATCTCGTGCTCGAACACTGAAGCTAGAAGACCTCCAAAACGGTTCGTTTACCATCACTAACTATGGCGCATTTGGGATGAAGTTCGGGACACCGGTGATTAAACACCCGGAAGTGGCGATTCTTGGCGTCGGCGGTATTTATAAAAAGCCGATCGTCGATAGTGCCGGGGCGATTGTCGTTGCCGACATGTTGCCATTGTCATTAACGATTGACCATCGCATTATCGATGGGGCTGACGGTGGCCGTTTCCTATTACGACTAAAACAATATCTTTCCGATCCGGCCAGTCTCCTGCTGCGATTGAAATAGGAGTCATATGAACAATTATGATGTATTAATTATCGGGGGCGGACCTGGCGGCTATGTCGCTGCCATTAAAGCCGCGCAACTCGGTATGAAAACGGCACTCATTGAAAAAGAGGCCGTCGGTGGCGTGTGTCTCAATTGGGGCTGCATCCCCACCAAAGCGATGCTCAAAAGCGCAAAAGTTTACGATACTTTTAAACATAGCGAAGAGTATGGCATCAGTGTCGATTTCAGTAAGGTCGGGATCGATTATGAAAAAATGATTTCCCGTAAAGACGGCATCGTCAAGAAATTAACCGGTGGCGTCAAAGGTTTACTAAAGAAAAATGGCGTCACTGTCATCGATGGATTTGCCGAAGCACTTGATGCCCACCACGTGAAAGTCAATGGTGAGACGATTGAAACCAAAAAGTTAATTATCGCCACGGGCGCCAGTCCCGCTTTTCCTCCGATTAAAGGATTACGGGAAGCGTTTGAACGAGGCTTTGTCGTTACTAGCAAAGAAATATTAACGAAGACAACATTACCAAAATCGTTATTAGTTATTGGCGGCGGTGTCATCGGTATGGAATTCGCAACCATCTTTAACACACTGGGCGTTAATGTCAAAGTGTTGGAACGCGAAGCGACACCACTAGTAACCGTTGATGATGAGATACGCAACTTGTTCTTAAAGAAAATTATCAAAGATGGGATTACCGTCATCACTGGTGCGAATATTACTGAAATAACAGACACCGGTATTATTTGCGACAAAGGTGGCGTCATTACCAAATTGGATGCCGATATGATATTACTGGCGACGGGCATGCGCCCAAACACCAAAGGGTTTGAGAAACTTAATCTTGAGATGTCGAAAACGGGTGTCAAAGTCGATAGTTTAATGCGGACATCGCTACCTGATGTATATGCGATTGGCGACGTATTAGGTTTCTACATGCTTGCCCATGTGGCCTCGCGAGAAGGCATCGTTGCCGTCGAAGCGATTCATGGCATCGAGCACCCGCTTGATTTTAAAGTCATCCCCGCGGGCATTTATACATTCCCGGAAATTGCTCAAGTCGGACTGACCGAACAAGAAGCAAGGGAAAAAGGACTCGATTATAAAGTATCGACGTTTCCGCTACTGGCAAACGGTAAAGCGCTGGCGGAAAACGAAAAAGACGGCCTTGTCAAAATCATCGCCGACCGGCAATATGGCGAAATTATCGGAGTCCATATATTTGCGGCCTCGGCCACCGAGATGATTACCGAAGCCTCATTGGCGATGGTGCTAGAAGCGACGGCCGAAGAAATCGTGGCGACGATTCACCCGCACCCCTCACTTTCGGAAATGATTCACGAAGTGACTCATGGCATCGTCACGAAACCGATTCATATTTAACAAATGAAGAAAACGTTCGCGATTTGCGAACGTTTTTTATTTATTTGAATAGGCACTCAACTAGATCTTGCGGCGTTATCTTTAGTAGATAATCATCAAGATTGATATCGTTTAACTTTTCGATAACCGCTGATGCGTCGAACTTGGTGCCAACCAGTTTCTTTTCTAAACCAGAAATGTCTTCGACCCCAAGGAAATCACCAAAGATGCGAATCGAGTTAATCACTCCATCATCAACATTAAGACGAATGCTAATGCCACCGCCTTCATAGCGACCATTACGTTCGATTTCAAATGCGGGCGATTGGCCATAATTCCATGCCCAAGTATTGTATTTGGACTCCATCAACTCGTTGATTTTAATCTTGTCGACGGAGGTCAGCATATAGACGTGACGGGAAATATCCTCGCTGCCTAATAAATATTTTAATAGCCGGTCTTTGAATTGTTCCATCGTGACTGGTTCTTTTAAGTAGGGCATGATGTTGGTGACGCGGGCGCGGTTGCTCTTAATGCCTTTGGAGGCGATTTTATCGGGTTTAACATCGAGGACGTTAAATATCATTGTTAAGTCGGCGTTGAGAAGAATCGTGCCGTGATGGAGCATTTTGCTTTTATGATAAGCTTGGGCATTGCCCGATATTTTCATGCCTTCGACCACGATGTCGTTACGACCTGAAAACTCAGCGGGGACACCAAAGCTATTTAATGCGGCGACGACCGGATCGATAAATTTTCGGTAGTTGTTAACACCATCACGCGCGGATTTAGTGATAAATGAAAAGTTTAAGTTACCTAAGTCATGATAAACAGCGCCACCGCCGGTAATTCGGCGCACGACGTTGACATTGTGGCTTTTGACGTATTTATTATTAACTTCTTCAATGGTGTTTTGATTGCGCCCGATGATGACGCTATTTTCGTTTTGCCAAAGCAGTACGAAATCCTCATCGGTTTGTAAATATTTCAAAACATATTCTTCGAGCGCCAGATTATATCGGGGATTAAGCGAATTGTTGATGATGGTTTTCATGGTAGTGTCCCTCCGCGAAACAAATTTTATCTTAAAAAGATAATGATGGCAAACGAAGTGGCATAAGTTACTTCAACAAGTCGTTGAGATCGTTAGTCTCTTTTTGATAGCGTTTCGCTGTAATGACCACGGCAATCGCATAGACAATCGCGCATAAACCAAAGGCGATGAGCAATACCAATGAGGTTCGGAAGATGACAAGACCATAGAGGCGACGAAGTATTAGCGGAATCGTCATTAGTGGCAATAGACCTAGTAAACTAGCGACGATGGCGTTGATTTTTTCTAACTTAAACAGCGTAATCGATAACGTGACGGCCAGGGCGATTAATAAGGCCCCGATGACCATCGGCACATGCGGATAATTGATGTCGAGCCGCCGAGCGATAATCAAGTTGATCAACATTAACAAGATGGTCACAACTAGGAATGAAACCGTAAATCTTCCAAAACCCTTTTTAATCATTTGCGGTCACCTCCCAGCGCAGCCTTCAAGTCTTTGACATAATTGCGGGAAACGATAATCGTTTCTCCGTTACCTAACTTTGCTTCGATGCGACCATTAAGGCTTGATTTAAAATGATTGATATGATGGAGGTTGACGATCGCGCTGATGGAGACGCGGGAAAATCCATAATCAGCCAACGATGATTCAAGTTCATACAAGCGCTCTTTGATTTGATAGACATCGGTCTTGTCGTAGGCAAACACTTTTTCGTCGACCGACTCGAAATAATAAATATCGCCGAGGTTCAGCGGGTAATTCCGCTCGCCTTTTTTTCCAATAATCGTCAACTCGTGATTAAACAAAGCCACGATGCGGGCGACTTCCTCATCGTGGTCATGGCGAATATTGATTTCGATTTCAGTCAATCCAGAAATTTTTTCGACTATTAATTTCACGCTACCCCACCTTAATGGTTAAGAAATCTTTTACCTCGATTATCATACCATTAAAGGCGAGCAGCGCATCTTGGCGAATTACCATGTTTTCATAAGCGACTTGATAGACTTCAAAAATCAAATCAAGATTTTCAAGCGTGTATTGTCCTCGAAGCTCACTGATCGGTTCATATACTTTACCAATTGTGGCTTTGACCGATTCGCGTAAGTCTCGGGCTTGGTCACGTAATTCGATTGCCCAAGCGCGCTCCGTTTCAGTCAGTTTCAGCCCTTGGGTTTTAAAAGTATCAATCAAAATCTTGATGTCGGCGACATCTAGTTTCAAAGTGGCTATTAGCGCTTGATTGTCATCACGCATTCGCACGATTTCTTGGCGGAAAAATAGTATTTGTTCGATGCGAATAGCAATCGGCGATTCCTCATCTTGTTGCGACTCGCTTAACGGCGTGGTGGGATTGGCGACGGCTTGCGGCGTGTCACGCTGCACGCTAGTGGTGACTGCTTCCGCGTTTGTCGCAAACGTTTCTAATGACGTGACAGGGCTACTGGCTGTAAAAGCGACCGTGGCACCGACTAGAACAAGAGTGCTGGCTAATGGGATTAATAAATTGCGTTTCATAATTAGTTCTCCTTGTGATGACCATATCCTAAAACAATGATAAAAAAAGAAAAGTCATGTTCGGGTAGGTTGCCAAAAAATAACTGTAGCATACAAAAAACCTCTCTCTCGAGAGGCTTTATGCGTGTGATGGTGTTGCGATTACACACTGGTTTGATGATTTTCGGTATTTATTCAATCATGGGTGATGCCATGGGCAACATGTTTACCGGTGACCCCGATTACGTTCCGATCGTTAAAGTCGTGAATATGCCTGAAAGCATTGACGCCATCATTACGATTAATGAGATTGAAGCCGAAATCGAAGAAATCACGCTGGATCAAGTCGCTAGTGTCAAAGCCGACATTATCGCTAAAGACGTCGATCTTTTAATGGTCTATCCCTTTGATTTTGATCAATTAGTCGCTGACGCCATTACTCTTGGCGGTCCCGCTCCTGAAATAAGCATGTTTTTTAACTCGACGAAACCAGAATCATCTTCAGTGTATATGCTGTTTACAGCCTTGATTGAAGGCTATGAAATGAGTCTGAGCAATGTCATCAACCTTAATGGCGATATTGACGAGTCTTATGACTTAGCGACAGATGAAGATACACTAGGCATGGTATTATCGATGATTTTGCCGTTTTTGATTTTATCGTTACTATTTTCTGGTTGTTTAGCCGTAACTCCAGAATCAATCGCTGGAGAAAAAGAACGGGGCACGATTGCCACTTTGTTAGTGACTCCGATTAAGCGACATGAGCTGGCGATTGGTAAGATAATTTCCTTATCTATCCTAGCGTCGCTCGCTGCTTTATCTAGTTTTACGGGAACAATATTGTCACTGCCGAAAATCATTGGAATGCAAGGGGGCGATACGACCTCGGCGCTTTCTAATTTCCTGATTACTGACTATTTAGCCGTCATCTTTGTGATTGTATCGATTGTTTTGCTGATCGTTTCCTTTTTGGCGATTCTATCAGCGTATGCCCGTTCCGTTAAAGAAGCCAATGCTTTGGCGATGCCGTTTATGATCGTGACATTGCTAATCGGCATTTTGACGATGTTTGGCGGCGCTTCCTCAACGAATTTGGCTTTGTATCTCATTCCCATTTATGGACCGACGCAGACGCTCGTCGGTATTTTCTCGTTTGCGACTAATTGGACGCATATTGCAATCGCTGGCATTTCTTCAATTGTGTACGCGGCACTATGTGGTCTACTACTTATCAAGATGTTTGACAGCGAACGAATCATGTTCAAACGTTAAGCGCCCTAGCACTCATTTCTTGACAGTGCCAAATAATGTGATAATATATCGACTGGATAGGAGTTTTCAATATGGCAGAAGTAAGACAATTTAAAACCGAATCAAAACGTTTACTGGAACTGATGGTGCATTCGATTTACACCAACCGGGAGATTTTCTTGCGCGAACTTATCTCAAATTCATCTGATGCGATCGATAAGTATCATGTCCTCTCGCTCACAAATGAATCGATGGAAAAACGCAATGATTACGAAATCTTCCTAGCGGTTAACAAAAAGAAACGCTGGCTGAAAATTACCGATAACGGTATCGGAATGACCTATGACGAACTTAATGACAATTTGGGAACGATCGCCGCTAGCGGTTCCCGCGAATTTCTTAAGAAAGTCGCCGATGAGAAGCTTAAGAGCGAAGCTGAGCTGATTGGTCAATTCGGCGTCGGTTTCTATTCAGCTTTTATGGTCGCGAAAAATGTCGTCGTCGAGACTAAATCACCGCTGTCTGACAAAGCGTATCGTTTCACATCAGACGGTACTGAAAGTTATGAACTTGAGGAAATCACCAAAGAGAAAATCGGAACCGAAATCACACTTTATCTACGCGATAACAAAGACGAAGATAAATACGATGAATTTCTCGAAACTTATACGATTCGAAATCTCGTTAAGAAGTATTCCGACTATATTCGTTATCCCATCAAGATGGAAGATGAAAAGGAAATCGCTAAGTTAGACAAAGACGGCAAACCAATCGAAGGTAAATATGTCAAAAAGACAGTCGTTGAAACACTGAACTCAATGATTCCTTTGTGGCGTAAGAGCAAAGCCGAAGTAACCGAGGAAGCACTAGCCGACTTCTATAAAAACAAATTTTCGGATTATGAAGCGCCACTGAAGAGTTTCTTCGTCTCGGTTGAAGGCCTCATCTCATATAACGCCTTATTATTTATCCCCAGCCACGCTCCCTATAACCTATATGATGAATCTTATGAACGAGGACTAAAGTTGTACGCCAAAGGCGTCTTTATCATGGATCCGTGCAAGGAATTAATTCCCAGTTATCTTCGTTTCATGAAAGGCCTGGTCGATTCACCCGATTTATCACTCAACATTTCCCGCGAGATGGTGCAACAAAACAAGCAAGTCGGTAAGATTGCCGAAGCGCTTGAAAAGAAGATTTTGGGCGAGCTAGATAAACTCAAAACAAGCGACTATGACAAGTACCTTCAATTTTTCAAACTTTACGGCATCAACTTGAAATACGGTTTGTACGAATTGTTCGGAATCAAGAAAGATTCAATTAAAGACTTGCTCGTTTACACGACGATGAACGAGGAAAAGCCGATTGCTTTGAAAAAGTATGTCGAAGCAATGAACAAAGACCAAAAGTTTATTTATTTCGCTTCTGCGAAAACTAAAGATGCGATTAAGGCGATGCCTCAAATGGATCGCATCAAAAAGCAGGGCTACGATGTCTTGGTGCTCAGTGATGATATCGATGAGTTTGCACTGTCGATTTTGGACGAATATGACGGCAAAAAGTTTAAGTCAATCAATCAAGGCGAATTCGATGAATTAAGCAAGGATGAACAGAAAACTTATAACGATCTTAAGGAACAAAAGAAATCGTTACTTGAAAAGATTAAGGAACTGTTGAAAGGCAAAGTAGCCGATGTCGTTATTTCCAAACGTTTATCTGATGCACCGGTTTGTCTTGTCAGTGGCGAAGGACTCTCATTCGAGATGGAAAAGGTGCTGCAGCAAACACAACAAGAACAAAAACCAAAAGCCGAACGCATCTTGGAAATCAATCCCCATCACGACCTGTTCAAGGCGCTTGAACGTTTGTATGTAAAAGATCCCTTGAAGCTGGCCAAATACGCCGAGTTACTATATTCGCAAGCGCTTCTGATTGAGGGCTTTCCGCTTGATAATCCGCTGGAATTTTCCAACACGATGATTGAGTTGATGATTGCCTCATCGCCAATAGATTAGATAACAGAGATGGATGCTTGGATGCGTCCATCTTTTTTTTAAAAAAATCTTCATCAAATATATAAACTGAAACCATTAAAATATTTCATGCAAATCCATCCCGAATAATTTTCAGGAACTTTTGTAAGCGGTTTCTGTTTTAATGCGACAAATATGATTTTCTCCGTCAATAACCATACAAATTAGCAAAATAGTACCAAATAATT
>Ga0209835_1000874_pt1 | contig 18282 bp, 15 predicted proteins | sample LakKivwa52mmetaG_FD_184138 | JGI IMG/M metagenome (GOLD analysis project Ga0209835, IMG submission 184138) | Anoxic lake water microbial communities from Lake Kivu, Rwanda to study Microbial Dark Matter (Phase II) - Lake Kivu water 52m metaG... | ecosystem: Environmental > Aquatic > Freshwater >...
GAAAGGTTTAGTCCTGGTGAGGCTACAAAGACCCTTCCGTCATTTGGTATTATGATACTGAATATGAATGTTTTACATACTAAAAATCATTAAACTTTCCTGACATGTTTACTGCAAAAGCTTCCAAAATCGGATTAGCGTTGATTTTGCTTTTTGCTCTGCAAATCAATGCGTTCAGTCAAAAAAAATACGAGTACGAAACTGTTGATGGCGACCCGCTCAACGCCCGGATTTACACACTGGATAACGGGCTGAAGGTGTACCTTTCGGTGCAAAATGAAGAGCCAAGGATCCAGACATTTGTGGCGGTAAAAGTGGGCAGCAAGAATGATCCCGCCGAAACTACCGGCCTTGCACACTATTTTGAACACATGATGTTTAAAGGAACACCAAACTTCGGAACATTGGACTGGAATAAAGAAAAAGTCCTGATCCAGGAGATTGAGGATCTTTTTGAAGTTTACCGCACCGAAACCGACCCGGCAGTCAGAGCAGCCATCTACAAAAAGATTGACAGCATTTCATATGTTGCTTCAACGCTGGCAATTCCCAACGAGTACGACAAACTGATGACAGCTATCGGGTCGCAGGGCACCAATGCAGCAACCTCCAACGATTACACGATGTACATCGAAAATATTCCATCCAACCAGATTTACAACTGGGCAATGATTCAGGCTGACAGGTTTAGTAACCCTGTACTCAGACTTTTTCATACGGAACTGGAGACTGTTTATGAGGAGAAAAACATGTCCCTGACCAACGACGGACGCAAAGCATCCGAAGCCCTTATGCAGGGACTTTTTCCACATCATCCTTACGGATTGCAGACCACACTGGGCGAGGCGGAACACCTGAAAAACCCATCAATGAAAAATATCCGTGAATTTTTTGATATTTATTATGTGCCTAACAATATGGCCGTTGTAATGGCCGGGGATTTTGATCCCGATGAAGCCATCGTAATTATTGATAAAACTTTCGGTCAGCTCAAATCCGGGAATGTTCCGCAACTCAGATTCAAACCCGAGCAACCCATCACAGAGCCTGTCGTTAAGGAAGTTGTGGGACTTGAAGCCGAAAGTGTTCAGCTTGCATGGAGATTCGAAGGATCGAACTCGGAACAAACCCCGGTACTTGATATGATCGCTATGATTTTGTACAATGGCAGAGCTGGTTTGATTGACCAAAACCTGAACAAACAGATGGCAACACTGGGATCGAGTGCATTTGCCCGCATAATGACCGACTACTCTTCACTCACCCTTAGTGGTCGCAACAAGGGTGGGCAGTCACTGGATGAGGTGAGAGATCTTCTTCTGGGTGAAGTGGATAAGTTGAAAAAAGGTGATTTTCCTGACTGGCTGATGGAGGCCGCCATCAACAACCTGAAGCTGCAGGAAATGCGCCGGATCGAATCGGCACGCTCGCGGGCATGGGTAATGGCAGGAAGTTTCCTTAACGATATTCCCTGGAAAAGAACCGTTAACTATGTCAACACGCTGAGCGAAATCAAAAGAGAGGATGTCATCAAATTTGCCAATGAACACCTGGGAAACAACAATTATGTGATTGTTTACAAACGCCAGGGGCAGGCAAACGACATTGCCAAAGTTGAAAAGCCACCCATCACCCCAATTTTCATCAACCGAGAGGCCGAATCTGACATGCTGAAGCAGATCAAATCGTCTAAAGTGCCTCAGCTTAATCCCGTATTCCTCGATTATTCAAAGGACATTGTAAGAAAACAACTCACCAACGGTATCGAAGTTCTCTATATCGAAAATATTGAAAACCCGACATTTAGCCTCACCTACATCTTCCCGTATGGCAATTTTCACGACAAACAATTAACCTTTGCCGCGTCATTTTTGAATTTTATGGGAACCAAAAAGATGTCTGCAGAAGAGATCAGCAATGAGTTTTATAAGCTGGCTTGTACTTTCAGCGTGAGAGTTGACGACGAAGAAACACGTGTCACCCTTTCGGGTCTCAGTGAAAATCTGAAAAAAGCAATGGTACTTTTTGAAGATTTAATAGCCAACGCAAAGGCTGATCCGAAGGACCTCACATCATTTATTGCCAATACAAAAAAAGCCCGTCTTGACAGCAAAGCTAATCAGCGTTCCAATTTCCAGGCATTGGTGAATTACTCGATGTACGGCCCAAAAAATCCAACCACCTTCACCCTCACCAACGACGAACTTGACAAACTTACACCGGAAAATCTGGTTTTGGCCATGCAACAATTGTGGAGAATGGAACACAACATCGCCTTTTATGGCCCGCAATCTGCTGATGAAGTTGTGAACCTCATTGAAACCCATCACAAGGTTCCGAAAAAACTCACTTCAGTGGACAAAGCGCCCCAGTTTAAACCATTGGAAACCAGCGAAGAGGTAGTCTATTTTGCACATTATGAGGCCAATCAGTCCTACCTTCAAACCATCTCAAAAGGGATTCAATATGATAAAGAATTGCTTCCTGAGGTCTCTCTTTACAACAGCTATTTCGGGGGTGGAATGAATGCCATCGTATTTCAGGAAATGAGAGAAAAGCGCGGACTTGCCTATTCATCATCCTCAGCTTATCGCCCGCCATCGAGCCCGGATGGAAATTTTATGAATACCAGTTTTATTGCCACGCAAAACGATAAGGTTATTGATGCCTTCGAGGCTTTCAACGATCTTTTCGACAATATCCCACTTTCAGAAAACGCTTTTAAACTGGCCAAAGACCAAATTATCTCGGATATTCAAACCCAGCGGATTACCAAATCAGGCATCATCTTTTCGTATCTCGACGACAAAAAATTCGGATTTGATACCGACAAAAGAAAATTGTTTTATGACCAGGTTCCTTCGATGACACTTGAGGATGTGAAAGCCTTCAATGAGAAATTTGTAAAAGAAAAACCAAAAAGTTACGTTATCCTCGGACATCGTAACCAGGTAGATTTTACAGAAATTGAAAAGCTGTTTGGACCGGTGAAAAAACTAACCGAATCTGACTTGTTTGTCTTTTAATGGCATTTTTCAGAATTAAAATCATCATCTTTTTCATATTTATCCTGGCTGGGAAGATTTTCAGCCAGGATAAATATGTCACTTTTGGATTGCAGGTTGAGCCACTGATTCCCAGCGATTTAATCAGGTCAAACAATGTAAAGGCATTCGCCCAGGAAGTCGAATTTTCAGCCGATCCGCTTTCAGGTTTTGGCTATGGCGCCAATGTCTCTTTTCATTTTCACCCCAAAATGGCCATACAATCCGGAATCAACTACCTTAAGCGTGATTCGAAGATAGTTTCTCTTGAGCCTGATGGCTTTACCCTCGACCTGCAGTATACTATTGATAACTTCGAAATTCCGCTCACCTTCAACTACTATATTCGGCTTGGTGAGAAGCTTTATATGGATGGGTCATTAGGGTTATCTTTCCAGTTTCTTCCCGGAGAGGTGAAAGCACGTGAGTTCCTGCAAAACACTACCGGTGGTTACATCTACGATTTTTCCCAGCTATCTGCGCGAAACTATTGGGTAATGCCTGTTTTCAGGGGCGGTTTTGGTTTTGAGTACCGTACTGAAAAAAGTGGTTCCTTTTACGTTGGACCAGTCTTCAGGCTATTTTCAACTCTTTATTACACGCAAATCATCTATGTTCACAACGACATCAACATCAGCAACCTGGTAATTGAGCCTGTAAGTGACTATTTCAGCATTTCCGTCAGGTACATTTTCCCACATTGATAATTCCAGCCTCGTTCCAGCTCTTATCACACAGATATTCAATTATTTGCTGTGACCAGTGAGTCGTGAGCTGTCTTCATCATCAGCAAAAAAAATTTGAACAGTCTGACAGTTCACAAATTGGCTTACCTTTGTTCATCAGCAAAACAGGAGGCAATATGTATAACAAGTTGATTTTAAACATTAAGCCATTAGGATTTATGTGGGACACCACCGATCCTTTTTTATTCTGCGTCCATCATCTGGATGCCTATCCCAAAGGAAACGAAATCATGGGGCCGGATGCCTCACTGGCAGGGCGGCATCTTGGGCAGGATTTCACCCTGAAGGATGGGTGGCGGATGTACCACGGGATGCGGGTGCCAGGATTCCCCGCTCATCCCCATCGAGGTTTTGAAACCGTAACAGCGGTGTTGAAAGGATTTGTTGATCATTCTGATTCACACGGCGCTGCCGGTCGCTACGGAAATGGTGATGTGCAGTGGATGACTGCAGGTTCGGGACTCCAGCATTGTGAGATGTTCCCGCTCCTGAATCGCGAGAGAGAGAATCCGGTAGAGCTTTTTCAGATTTGGTTGAACCTGCCAAAAGCCAGAAAATTTGCCGAGCCACATTTCAAAATGCTGTGGGCTGAAACCATTCCGACATTGACAATTCCTGATAAACAGGGAAAGATAACACAGGTCACGGTTATTGCAGGACAAATTGGCGAAACTAAAGCGCCTGCACCAGCTCCCGATTCCTGGGCCGCAGATCCTTCAAACGAAGTAGCTATCTGGAAAATAAATATGGAACCAGGAGCATTATTTGTCATTCCACCAGCATCCCCCGGGGTTAGAAGGACTTTGTATTTTTATGAGGGATCAACCATCGAAATTGCCGGCATTGATATAAGTCCAAAAAATGCCATAGAAATGCTGCCTGACCAGGAAATTATGGTGAATTGCGGTGATGCAACCGGGAAATTATTGTTTTTACAGGGACAACCCATCAATGAGCCTGTAGCTCAATATGGTCCGTTTGTGATGAATACGCAGCCTGAAATTCAGCAGGCCATAAACGATTTCCGAAGAACGGAGTTTGGGGGCTGGCCGTGGCCACAATCCGATTATGTGCATGCAAGAACCGAAGGAAGATTTGCCAGATATGCCGACGGTAAAACAGAATTTCCCGGCAATTGATGGACAGAATTCTAATATTTCGTTGTAAACACGGTAATTCCTGTAATGCCGGTTATTTTTTGTAAATCTTCTCGTTGTTGCGATAGCCGGGTTTATCTTTGAACCAATCCTGGAAGCTGGCGCCGCTGGTTTCGGCCCAATCTTTAAATTTTAGGTGCGACTGGATAATATCAGCCTGCTCAACCGGATAATCGAATTTTTCCACCAAAATCATGGCCCAGGGGATGTTGTTTTTTGACTTATAAAGCTTCCCCTCTCCAGGTCTTGAGTCGTCGTCATAGGTGCTAAAGAAAGATTGATCGGCCAGATCAGTAGGTGGATAATCGGCCATGTGAATCTCTTTTCCGCGAATCTGATTCGTAAAAATAAACGGGTTGTAATATTTCGGGTTAACAATCAGGTCGGAATAAATCACAGCACCTCCGGGTGCAGGTACACCTTGCTCCATGAAGGTGATATTGAAAAAGATAGTGTCTGGTGTCACGTAAGGCGCAGCAGGAATAGTATTCGCACCGGTAAACCCGCCACCGGTTGCCGGAAGCTTTGCAAAAGCGTTATCAATAACAATGAAGGTTGCCTGCGACTGGTTCGATTCAACGCCGTTGGCATTTTTGGCGATAATACCCTGCGTTAGTATGTCGCCCTGAGTACGCAATACAGCATTTGGCGGCACTCCTGTCAAAGTGAATCCAAATCCGTTCTTCAGGCTTGCGCCGATTGCTCTTACAACAAATTTATTCTTCATCTCCACCAACTGACCGGATGCATTAGTCACAAAATTGAGTTTGTAATCCAGAATCAAATCATTAAAATCGGAATCTCCAAAAGAGGGCCATAAATCTTCGAAGGCAATGGTTCCAAAATCTGCAGCAGGCTCATACAGATTGTAGCACCTGTAAGGGTCGTTGGGGTATTCGTCTTCTTGGTCGGAAACACCATCACCATCTGCATCAGTAATCAGCTCTAATGGCAAACAAACAGGTGGGTCAGCCCAATATGTACATGGGAAAACAAGGTCATCAATATAAGCCCTGCCAGATCCTCCTGACCCCATAAAGCTTATTCTGATCTTGTAAACATCCTGCGTGTTGACTAAAATTTCCGGAACTGGAATTGAAATCTCATAAACGGTTGTATTACCATTGATTGGGTTAGGAAAAGTAAAAGAATAGAATTCAATAAATTCACCCTCCTTTGATGATGAAGGGCTATCAGGCTCATAATTAGCATAATAGACCGCAAGATTTCTTGAAGTACCAGGACCACCACTCAACCGGGTTTTAAAAAGTATGTTCCCGTTTTGGGCCTTTAACCAGGGTGTTTTTACCCATGCGGAGGATGGCGAATTACTGGTAAGCTGAGGAGTTCTGGCGGAATATAACCCTGAGATTATTAAACCCGGATCCTGAGTATTGCTACGATAGGCAACTCCGCCAAATGCCCAACAGTTTCCGGCATCAATATTTCTATCGCCTGACTCACAATCGAGTGTGACCTGAGATAAAACTGAGCCACCAGAAAATAATATCAACGAAAAGATAAATGTTACACTGACGATTTTAAATACTTGCTCTTTCATTGCCGATAATTATTTAAGATTATAAATTACTCTTCAGGAAGCTCCGGAATAAAATTCAACACGATTTTACCGCCAGCTGTGCTGAAAGACTTAGAATAGTCACCGTAAGTTACCAATACATTTTCGACAGTTGCAGGAATTCGTATAATCCTGGTTATGTTTTGGTTGATGTTGTACAACTCTTTGAAATAAACGGAACCTTCTGATTGTACCACTAATGTTTTCCTGTTGTCAATTGCACCCGGTATTCCAATGACAGATAACTCAATTTCGCTGGTAAGGCTCCAGTCAAATGCCGGCGAAATGTTCAACTCCGTTGTTTTTGTAGCTTCAGTAGGCCTGGGATCTTCGGAATTAAGGCATTGTGTAAGGGTTAAAAGCCCCAGAAATGCTAAAGTAAGTATGAGCAGAGATTTCCTTTTCATTGGATGTAAAATTTGATGTATTTCAATGTCATCTCACAATTTGTGCCAAAGGCAAAAAAGTATTATTTATCTGTATATCAATAATTTAAATGATTCCATTTTTTGTATTTTTCCAAAATTTAACTATCAATTTCCCAATTCGGGATTCATTCCAAATTTTGCTATTTTATGCGATTTTCATGCACAGCAAAAATAGCATTTAATTGCAGGTGAGAAAACAACTGACAAAATCTTACCCGGTTGACGTAAAATAATTTATACCGGTCACGATCGTTAACAACCAAGTCGTTCCGACAGAGATTTCCGATTTATTCATTAAAAGCCAAAATTCTATGAAAAAATTAATTATTGTGTTCATTTCGGTTTTGGGATTTTCGATGCTGAGTCACGCGCAGGAGTACAAAGTGATAACCATTGTGGAATCCATTGTGCCTGCAGGTCTTGGCCGTTCGCGCATGATCGAAACCAAAACCGATCTGAATGTTGACGACTTGACCACCAGTCGCACAGATGGTAAAACCAGTAAGCAGGGCGATGTTTCGAGAGCCGATGTGAAAGCCGAACAGTTTGACGAAACCAAATTGCTCAACTTTTACAGTGTTGGTGGTATCAATTTTCAGAACATTGCCTCCAACGATGCAGTGATAACTTCAAAAATCAACAAATTGGTTAATGAGGGATGGAAGCTGAGTTTTGTTACGAGCGCCGTGGAAAGTGACGCCGGGAAAGAAGATGGCAACGGAATATTTGTAACCAGGTTGTTTTTCTTCAAGGATTAGGCTGGTTTTTAAAAACTAAAAATTCCGCAGGTTTAGTGATTAAATGACATCATCCTGCGGAATTTTTATATTAAATAACTCTAAACCAGCTATTTATTTTCTTTCAGCCTTGCATTGATAATTCCGGAGATGTTGTCAACCGGAATCCTGTCCTGTTTCATCGAGTTGCGCTCACGAATGGTAACTGTATTATTTTCAAGTGTTTCGTTATCAATAGTGATGCAGTAGGGAGTTCCGATGGCATCCTGCCTGCGGTAACGGCGCCCTATGGCATCTTTGTCGTCGTACTGGCACATATAATCCATTTTGAGGGCATCGAAAATCTCACGGCCTTTTTCGGGCAAGCCATCTTTTTTCACCAAAGGCAATACGGCTGCCTTGATGGGCGCCAGGAAGGGCGGAATTTTCATCACCACCCGCTCTGATCCGTCTTCGAGGGTCTCTTCCTGGTAGGCGTACGACAGCACGGCAAGGAAAGTTCTGTCGAGCCCGATGGAGGTTTCAACCACATAAGGAACATAATTTTCGTTGAGTTCGGGGTCGAAATACTGCAACTTTTTTCCGGAATATTTCTGGTGTGAGCTAAGATCGAAGTCGGTTCTGGAGTGAATTCCTTCCAACTCTTTGAATCCCATGGGGAAGTTGAACTCGATATCGAAGGCAGCGTTGGCATAATGGGCGAGTTTGTCGTGTTCGTGGAAGCGGTAGTTTTCTTCAGGTATCCCAATGCCAAGATGCCATTTCAGACGCTGTTCCTTCCAATAACGGAACCATTCGAGTTCGGTTCCGGGACGCACAAAGAACTGCATTTCCATTTGCTCGAACTCTCTCATGCGGAAGATAAACTGCCTGGCTACTATCTCATTACGAAAAGCTTTTCCGATTTGGGCGATTCCAAAGGGCACTTTCATTCTACCCGATTTCAACACGTTGAGGTAATTGACAAAAATCCCCTGGGCTGTTTCCGGACGAAGATAGATGGTGTTTGCACCCTCGGACAATGAGCCAATCTGCGTTGAAAACATCAGGTTAAACTGGCGAACGTCAGTCCAGTTTCTCGATCCTGATACGGGGCAAACAATCTCCAACTCTTCGATCAGTTGACGGAAAACGGATAGATCTTCGCTGCTCATTGCTGCAACCAGTTTTTTCCTGATCTCTTCGATTTCCTTCACATAACCCACCACACGCGGATTGGTGGTAACAAACTGCTCCCGGTCAAAACTTTCGCCAAAGCGTTTGGCTGCTTTTTCAACCTCTTTTTCAATTTTTCCTTCAATCTTCAGGATGTGATCTTCCACAAGCACATCGGCACGGTAGCGTTTTTTGGAATCCTTGTTATCAATCATCGGGTCATTGAAGGCATCCACGTGACCGGAGGCTTTCCAGGTGGTGGGATGCATAAAGATGGCTGCGTCCAGCCCGACGATATTTTCGTGCTGCTGAACCATTGATTTCCACCAATAACTTTTGATGTTGTTTTTAAGCTCAACACCATACTGCCCGTAATCGTAAACAGCGCTTAACCCGTCATAAATTTCGCTTGACGGGAAAACAAATCCATACTCTTTTGAATGGGAAATGATTTTCTTCAGTTTGTCTTCGTTGTTTGTCATTTGTTTACATTAAATTTTGCAAGTGGTTAACAGGATTATTTCTGGTATCAATTTGATCTGTCATATTTGTCCGGAATGGCGAATGGCATGGTTACCGGCTCATTGAGGGAAAACTTTGAGTGCCTGACGGTGACTTTGATCGGCACCTCCGCTTCAATCACATAATCTACCCGCGAGGGTATCAATTGCCCTTCCAGTTCAATAAAAGAGGAATATTTTGCTGTAAGTTTTTTACTGTCTTTTGTAATCTCTTTTAACTTGATTTCTTCGATTTTAAAAGTTTCGGGATCAAGCCAGATGGTTTGGAACAGCAGCCTTGTATTGTCGTCGCTATCTCTGACATATTTCTTCAGCTTGCTCCGGCCGGCTGTTGTAAGCCTGTATTTTTTCCCATCTATTGAAGCTTTAAAACTGGCATTTTCGTAATATTCAAAATCATTCCCAAGCAACAGTGATTGTAGAATGCCGTAATCAACATTAGCGCTAAGAAAGTCGTTTACGAAAGCATAATCGCCGGCAAAATAACTTTTACTAACTCTGTCAAGGAATTTCACGGAGTCCGGTGTGATGAGGAAGCGGGCAATTTCGATTCCCATATCCTGGTTGAAACTAATCCAGATAGCGCTGTCTTTTACGATTCTGAACTGTCCTTTAAAATCATGCTGGGTGCGCTTGTAAACGTAATTCACTGTAAATCTGGAAGTAATAGTCTGGAATTGCGTTTCGTTAAGGTGCAGTTGTTCAATCAGATACCCGGCGCCCTGCTCTTTGATGGGGGTTTTGATGAGCCTTCGGTTGCTTTTGCATGAGTTGAAAGCAACCAGCATTAAAAGCAAAACAGCCAGGCTGGTTAAGAATCGAAATCCGTGCAGGTTGAATAAATCAGCGTGTAAATTCCTATTCATGAATAGTTCCTGTGCTTATCTTTTTATCTAAAAACTCGGAGGTTTCAGCATCTTTGTTATTTTCTGCAGCTTTTTTCCAATATATCAGGGCTTCGGTTTTGTTTCCGAGTTTGTATAACACATCCCCGTAGTGTTCAAGAAGGACGGGGCTGTTTTCGGTATCGTGGTCAATAGCTTTTTTGATCCATTTTTCAGCTTCTGCATATTCGCCCATTTTGTAAAGCACCCATCCGTAGGTATCTTCAAAGGAGGGCTTATCAGGCATCAGCTCGTTGGCGCGGGCTGCCATTTCTCTGGCGCGGGTAAGATTTTCCATACGCAGGGTGAGGTAGTAGGCGTAGTTGTTGAGTACAAAAGCATCATCGGGCTTAAGTTTGAGTGCTTTTTCATAGCTTTCGTCCGATTTCCGGAAGTCTTTCAAACGGTTGTAAACATCGCCAAGCGTGCTATAAAACTGTGCTTCAAGGAAATCGTTATCCACCACCAGGTTAACACCATTTTCCAGCGACCGGCGGGCAGCATCATAATTTTTCATCTGGTAATTGGCAAAGCCATTGAAAAGATATGCCAGTGGCTGCATCGGGAAGAGGTCTATCATCCGGTTGCTGGTGGCCAGAACAGTTTCCGATTGCCTGATTTCGTTTTCGATAAATAGTTTCTGCTCCCAGATTGAGTAGGCGCTCTCATCTTTTTCGATAACCTGGTCAATGATTTCCAGGGCTGCTTCGTAATCCTGATTGCGGTAAAGCATTTCACCGTAAACTGCCAGTGCACGATGGTTGTCCGGGTGAGCCCCTGCGAGAATCTTCGTTAACTCAAGAAGTATTTCCTTTTTGGTATTGTAAAACTCCTCAAAGGTGAAAAAGGTGAGCAAAACCTGAATTTTTGTATCCACATTGAGGAATGGATTGGCAAATCCCAGTTTTAATTCTTCGATCGCCTGGGCCTCTTGCCCTTGTTTTTTGTAGAGATCAGCCATCGAAATATGAATGTAGGGATTCTCGGGATCAATCTCTTTAACACGGGCGTAGATTTCGAGAGCTTTGGCCTCCTGACCGGTTTCCAGGTAAGTTTCGGCAAGAATTTGGAGGTAGCGCAAATTCTCCGGATAGGCATTTACCAGGGCTTCTATTTCGGCAAGAGCTTGTTTGGGTTTATTGGAGCTTAGGTAAAGCCTTTGCTTTTGCAGGGAAATCTCTTCCGTCTTTCCAATCATATCCTCAATTTCATCCAATACTGCAATGGCTTTTTTCACATCACCGCTGATTACATAAATGAGCGAAAGGTCAAGTTTGTAATCAATTTTATCCGGGTAGATCTTCACCAGTCTCTCCTGAGTAGCTATCAGTTTATCAATCTGATAGGTTTGCTTATAAACATCAGCTAACAACTGAAGATACCACTCGTTGTCAGGATTTATAATATTGGCTCTCTCGAGAAGCAGCGCTGCATCGGCCGGACGGTTGACAGCCAGGTAAATCCTGGCCAGTTCGTACATCGAAGCATCATGGTTAGGGTCAATTTCTAAAACGGCTCTGTAAAGCCTTTCAGATTCACGGTAATTGCCGAGAATCCTCTCCTTTGCGGCATTCATGAACAACTCTTTCCGCTGGTTGACCTGGAATTGTGTGAGTGGTTCTGGTTCACCTTTCGTTTTCCGCTGTGCAAAACTGTTCGTCCCGGTTGCTACAAATGAAAAAAGTAAGAATATGAGTGCTAACTTTTTTATTTGCTTTATCATTAAATGATTAATTGTCACTGGTTTGGGTTTAAGACTATAAAACTGTGATGAAGTAACTTTTATTTAGAAAACTATTAACAATTATCGCCCTTGTTTTATTCTGAAAACGAAGAATAATTTTCCCTCGACGGACCAACTATTTCCCGGTATGGCCGAAACCACCGGCTCCCCGCGATGTCTGCTGCAATTCGTCAACCTCTGCCCAGCCGATGTGTTCAACCTTCGCAATCACCATCTGCGCAATCCGGTCGCCGCTGTGAATCGTATAAGGCACTGAAGATAGATTAACCATTATCACTTTAATCTCTCCGCGATAGTCGGCATCAATGGTTCCCGGGGCATTTACAATTGAAATGCCATGTTTGGCAGCCAGCCCGCTTCTGGGACGGATCTGCGCTTCATATCCGGCGGGTATCTCAACAAAAAGACCAGTAGGCACAAGGAACCGCTCCAGTGTGTTAAGCGTCACCGGAGCATCAAGGTAAGCCCGGATGTCCATTCCTGAAGAGGCATTGGTTTCGTAAGCCGGCAAAGGGTGGCCTGAAGTATTTACGATTTTAATAGTCATCAGTTCAAAACATTAAGGCTGCAAAAATAGCCAAAAGATTGAGGAATAGATGAATTAATCCAAAGTATTGTTTCTCTGATGGTTAAATGGATGCCCGGAGTCATCAACAAAGCGAATCGCAAATTATTTATCCGAAAATCCGAATAGAATATCATTTTTCAGTATTCGGCAAACAGCGCCGGCTGGCTTATAATAGTTACTTTTGCCCACCAGCTGTCAAAATTTTGAGACAGTTTAATAAATTGAAGGTTAAATACTTAAATCAAGATGAAACATTTACTTTATGCATTGATCCTGTCGGTAACCGTGGTTTTGACAGGATGCGGAGGAACAGAGATGAAAAAACAGGAAACTACTGAATGGAAGCTCAGCGAAAAAGCAATTGCCGACGCTGTGAATGAATTGATGGTCAGCCACGGCGAAACCCAGCGTTTTAGAATTGATCGGGGTGTTAAGCAGGCTGCAGCGCTATGGCGGCAAAGCGATGGAGACGAGGCTGCCTTTAACGATTTTTGCAAAGAATATTTTATAGCCGATGAAGAGGAACTGGATAAGTTGTTTCAAAGGCTTTTGATGAACTACGAAATACTCGATGGCAACCTGATGAGAATCAAAAAAGACCTGATGCGCCCGCTGCATTTGGAAATGGGGACGACGATACCGGTTGACATGATGTTTGGCAGTTATGAACCGGGTGCACATCTACGCGAGGATTTCTTCCAAAATAAGATCGCTTTTGTGGTGATGCTCAACTTCCCCTGCTATTCGCTGGAAGAAAAGACCGAACTTGGTGACCAATGGTCACGCAGGGAATGGGCTTATGCACGTATCGGCGACTACTACACCTCAAGGGTTCCTGCCGCGCTGATCCAGCACTATGCCGCCGTGAATACCGCCGCCGACGCTTACATTGACGAATACAATATTTACATGGGCAAACTCTTGAACAGCAACGGAGAAACGCTTTTCCCTGAGAATCTCCGCCTGATTACCCACTGGGGATTACGCGACGAACTGAAATCCAATTATGCCGACGCCAACGGGCTGGAAAAACAAAACATGGTGTATGCAGTGATGAAACGAATCATTGACCAAAGCATTCCCGAAAAGGTCATCAACAGCGATCTTTATCAATGGAACCCAATTGAAAATAAACTTTTTGAAAACGGAAAACCAGTTGATTTCAATAATGAGCCGGACACGCGTTACCAGCATCTTCTCAACAATTTCAATGCGCAGCGAAAGCTCGATCCCTGGTATCCTCAAACACCAAACTACATACAGCGGCAGTTTGAAGCCAACATGGAGATTCCACAGCAGGATGTTGAGCAGCTTTTTATCGAGTTTGTCTCCAGCCCGCAGGTAAAAGAGGTAGCAGCTTACATCAGCAGTAAACTGGGTCGGCCACTCGAGCCATTCGACATCTGGTACAACGGATTTAAAGCCGGAAGCAAATTCTCGCAGGAGCAGTTGGACAAGATGACCAAAACCCGCTACCCGGATGTGGCTGCTTTCCAGAGCGATCTGCCCCGGATGTTGAAAACTCTCGGATTCAGCAACGACAAAGCCGACTTCATTGCCTCGCAGATCAAAGTAGAAGGATCACGCGGTGCAGGTCATGCATGGGGCGCACTTACACGCGACGACAAAGCCTTGCTGCGTACCCGGATTGGGGACAGCGGGATGGATTACAAAGGCTATAACATTGCCGTGCACGAGTTTGGCCACAATGTGGAGCAAACCATCTCGCTGCACTATGTTGATTTCTATTCTCTTAACCGCGTGCCCAATACTTCTTTCACCGAGGCTCTTGCTTTCATTTTCCAGAAACGCGATCTCGAGCTGCTGGGAATTAAAGATGAAGATCCTGTGAAAAATCACATGAATGCCCTCGCCAACTTTTGGTCGTGTTATGAGATAATGGGCGTTTCGCTGGTGGATATGAATGTATGGAAATGGATGTACGCTAACCCTGACGCCTCACCTGCGCAACTCAAAGAGGCAGTTATCGCTATTGCAAAAGATATCTGGAACAAATATTACGCACCCGTTTTTGGGAAGCAGGACGAGCCGATACTGGCTGTTTACAGTCATATGATCAGCAATCCGCTGTACCTCTCCAATTATCCGCTTGGCCACGTAATTGATTTTCAGATAGAACAACACATAGCCGACAAAAACTTCGCTGAAGAAGTAATCCGGATGTATCAACTTGGAAGCATTATTCCTCAGCAGTGGATGAAACAAGCCGTAGGTCAGCCGCTCTCTATTCAACCTACGCTCGAGGCTACCTCAAAAGCATTGGAGGTTGTAGGAAAATAGCCCGGGATTTTATCAAAAATCCAGCTATCCGAAACTGCGATATGCTATTTTAACCCGAAATTTCCAGAAAAGAAGGACAGCATTGCATTTTTGGGCTAATCATCACCAAACACTGATGGAATCTCAATTTCACGGTAAGGAACTGTTTTTGGAATGCCCTTGAATGATTCGAATATGGGCTGAGAAATGGATTTTACTATTGTATTTTCAGGGCTCAAATTGCTGGATTTCAAGCTCTCAAGCACCCGATGGTAAAAAGGTTCATTAATGATGATCTTGTCTGCAGTGGACTTCTTCATCAGGCGGGCAGCGAGGTCAATGTCAACGCCATAGAAATCGTTCACTCCTTCGAAAAAGGTGATATTGTAAACATTGGTGCAGTAATGAATCCCCACTTTGCACTCATAGAAGAGGTCTTTGCGGGGGTGGTTACGAAGGTTTTCCAGCGTGCTGAATATCTCCTGAAGCAGCACAAAATAACTCTTGAAAGCGAAGTGATTTTCCATGGCTTTATCCGGCAGATAAAGCATCAGTTCGTCACCGATCCCTTTTACCAGGCAATCCTCAAAATCGTTGAGGAACAAAATGAAGTTGAAGGTGTTGTTGATCTTCCTGATCCAGGATTCAGGCCCGCATTGGTATTTGTCGGAGGTGGAGTTGACAATATCCACAAAAATGCAGGTGCCTGGCGTCTTCTGCAGGCTGTTTATCAAACGGTTCATGTCGGCTGAATCCGGATTAAGCTCTCTTATGTGTTTGGCCATATTATCTGGTGCGAAATTTTTCCGATTCTCAAATCAACTTTTCCAGGCATTTTTGAATTTGTAAGTATCAAAAATCCAATGATCTACTGAACATTTAACTGTTCATCAAGTCCTGCTATTTTAAAAGTCCTCTTGATAAAGGGGTTGGTATTGACAATAGAGAAACTCTCTTTTCCAACTTTTTTCGCGCAGGCCACACAAATCCCAACAAAAGCCGAAGAGATGAAATCCACAGATGCGAAATTAAAGCAAACAGAAAAAGCCTTATCAACATTGGGTTTCATTAGATCATTAAGAAGGTTATCAATTGCTGATCTTACGTCGAGGCTGTAGTTTGTATCGAGTCTTCCGTCGAAAGTCAGTACCAGGCTGTTTTTCGTTTCGTCAAAATTATATTTAGGTGTCATTGTGCTTTGTTATTTGTTTTTTGAATACTCTTTCAGAAAGAAATCGGCATTAAGCGAGTCATCAGCGAGATGATCGGGCGAAATGCTTAACCAGCTTTGATTTTCACGCCTGCGACACAATCGTTGAATATTTATCAAATGGCGGGCAGTAACATTTTCGGTGGTGATGTTTTTGCCGCCAGAGCCACAGCCAAGGGTAAGAGAAGTGGGCAAAATATTAAAAATTCCTCCAACCGCTCCCTGCGCTGAAGGGGTGTTCACCACTATTCTGCCGGCATTCATCAGAAGCGAAAAATCTCTGATACGCTCCTCATCGTTGGCATAAATGCATGCTGTGTGACCAATACCTCCGAGATAGTTCAGGTCAATGCAGATTTTGATGGCTTCATGATAATTTTTTGCCTTGTAAATGGCCAGCACCGGCGCCAGGATTTCCTGCGAGAGCGGGTGATCTGCACCAACCTGCTCCTGCGGGGCAATCAGAATCCTGGTGTTTTCAGGAACAGTTATGCCAGCCCTACCGGCTATGACCGACACCGGCTGCCCAACAACATCAGCGCTCATTCCCCCTTTTTCCCTGTCGTAAACTACTTTTTCAACCCGAGCTATTTCATCATCATTTAAAAAATAACAATTCTGTCTTTTCAGCTCTTTCCCGACTTCATCGTAAATGGAATCTTCGCAAACGATAGCCTGTTCACTGGCGCAGATTGTTCCGTTATCAAAGGTTTTGGAGCTAATTATATTTTCGATGGAAAAAGGAATATCAGCGCTTACATCAATAAAAACAGGAACATTTCCCGGACCTACGCCAAGGGCTGGGTTTCCGGAGCTATAGGCAGCCTTAACTAAACCTGTGCCGCCAGTGGCCAAAATCAGCGCAATCCGCTGACTCGACATAAAATAGCCCGTAAGCTGTCGGTTCGGTTCAGGCACAATCTGAATGCAATCCTCCGGGGCTCCGGCAGCCAGCGCTGCTTCGTAGCAGATCCTGACAGTCTCAGCACAACATTTCATTGCTTTTGCCGGAGGACTAATGATGATCGGATTTCGGGATTTGAGTGCAATCAATACCTTGAACATCACAGTTGATGTGGGATTGGTGACCGGGATTACTGCAAAGATCGGCCCGAGTGGTTGAGCAATTTCCACAATGCCATCCTTCTCATCTTCAGCAATTATCCCGACCGTCTTTTCATTTTTTATGCTCTCGTAAACCAGCAGTGTAGCCGCTGCATTTTTGATAACCTTGTGCTGCCACACACCCAATCTGGTCTCATCCGCAGCAATTTTAGCCAGGTAAATACGCTGGTTGAAACCAGCCTGGAAGACCTTCTTAACAATGATATCTGTCTGGTATTGATCGAATTGATGAAATAACGCGCCGGCAAGTACAGCTTTGTCAATTATTTCATTAGCAAACTTCTCATAATCCGCCATTGTAAAAGATTTTATTCGGTTTAAAACAGAAAAGCCGAGCAAATGTAAAGAACTTCTTTTACCTGGCAGAATTATTAAGTTTTCGCCTTTTGAATTTGCAAAAAAAAAGCTGGATCGAATACTAATCAGGGGTTCAGTTTAAAAATCTCCAAACTGCTGATTTTTAGTGAATCTCATACTAAACTCAATCAAATATCCCGGAAGTCTCAACAAACCGATTTTCCGGGTTGTGGGTTATTTTATCAGCCCAGCCAATCTGATGCATTTTTCCATCTTGGAAAATGTCCGTTCGATGTCATGATCGAGGCCGACCGAAAATCGGATCAGACCTTCGGTGAGACCCATCTCTTTTTGCTTTTCTTCGGGCACTTCAGATGAGGTACTTTTGCCGGAATTGCTGAACAGCGTTTTAAAATACCCTAAGCTAACCGCAAGATAACCAACACCTTCAGTCTCCATCAGTTCCATAAGTTCCGCAGCTTTTTCGGCCGATCCGGCATCGAAGGAGAGCATCCCGCCAAACCCAAATCCGGGGTTCATCATGCTCTTTAAAAGCAGGTGGTCAGGGTGGTTTTCCAATCCGGGATAATTTACTTTAATACCCAATTCAGTCAGATTTTGTGCGAGGAACAGGGCGTTGCGGCTATGTTGCTGCATGCGGATGTGGAGGGTATGTATATTTTTAACCCAACTTGAGATTTAATCATTCGTATATTCCTCAAATTGAATTGGATATCGGATTGGGATTCATCATTCGGGGAACACAAATTTTTTTCTGTAAAAGGGCATGGATTTGTATCCCATGGC
>Ga0209835_1000875_pt1 | contig 18274 bp, 15 predicted proteins | sample LakKivwa52mmetaG_FD_184138 | JGI IMG/M metagenome (GOLD analysis project Ga0209835, IMG submission 184138) | Anoxic lake water microbial communities from Lake Kivu, Rwanda to study Microbial Dark Matter (Phase II) - Lake Kivu water 52m metaG... | ecosystem: Environmental > Aquatic > Freshwater >...
TTACTCAGGTGTTAAAATGTAAATAGTTCATTATCAAAATATTGAAATAGCCTCGCTCTTGCGGGGCTATTTTGTTTTCCGATATTTTACTTATCAAAAATCTGCTTAGCTTTGCCTGATGAACACCGATGAACACCTTACATTCCAATCCTTTCTTACTACCTGCGACTTTGCAGGCTCGGTCATTCTTCTCGAAGGCAAACGTGCAGTGCTTGAGGAAGATAAGCCCAGGTTGACTGCACTTGGAGAATTGTTATGCAGAGAAATGAAGCACGCCCGGTTCCGCAGCGGCAATGCACCCGGGGCAGATGAACTATTCTCGGGTGGTGTGGCAAAGGTTGACCCTGACCGGATGGAGGTAATTCTTCCCTACGCTGGTCATCGCAGGCAAAGCAGCGCCGGTTATCAAACCCACGCACTCGACGACATTAGCCTTGCCGCCGAACCAGAAGTAACCTATTATACACGGTCAGATAGTCGGAAAGCGAAGCTGGTGGACGATTTTGCCGGCGGCATCACCAACCGGTTTACCATCAAAGCTGCCTACCTGCTTCGTGATACGGTTAAAGTGATTGGAACCAGGTCGGGCATTTCCAAAGCCACTTTTGCCCTATTCTATGATGATCTGAATAATCCAGGCCAGGGTGGCACCGGACATACAATGCAGGTTTGTAAAAATAATGCCGTGCCTTTTGCCGATCAAACGGTGTGGATGGGGTGGTTAAAATAATCAAGACTGAAAACTCTCAATAATCGTTTTCAGCCCTTTTCAAACCACGACTTAAACAGATCGCTTTTTTCTGAACTAACAATAACTTCAATTGGCGTCCTGAGTACAAGATCAAGTTTGATTTTCCCTCTGAAGTATGGCGAAATGGATTTTATCGCTTTATCATGAATAATCACTTTCCGGCTAATCCTGTAAAACCTTCCGGGATCGAGAATGGTTTCCAGCCTATCAAGGGTTTGGTCAACAATATAGCGGTCTTCGCCCAGGGTGAGCAACATTACCACTTTATCTTCGGCATAAAACATCGCTATGTCGGCGGTTTCGATTGCTTTGTGGGTGTTCCCTGCTTTGATGATAAACCGCTTCTGCCAGGCCGTTTTTGATGGGCTAAGCTCTTTTAGGACTTCATAAATGGAAGCAGGCGGTCGTTGAAGTCGGGAGAATTTATCCAGCGCATTTTTTAATTCCTGACGATTTACGGGCTTGAGCAAATAGTCAATACTGTTGACCTTGAAAGCATTAATGGCGTACTGATCGAAAGCTGTGATAAAAATTACCGGAATCAGTACATCTACCTGGTTGAAAATTTCGAAACATGAGCCGTCGGCCAGGTGAATGTCCATCAGAATCAAATCGGGCTTGTTGGCAAATCGCAGGAAATTAACTGTGTCTTCAATGCTGTCAATAATTCCAGTGATTTCCACCGGATAGCCGGTTTCGCCCAGTATCCTTTCGAGGCGGCGGGCAGCGGTTTGTTCGTCTTCTACAATCAGGATTTTTAACATCACCATTGATTTATTAAAGTTGAAACCCATCGGCTTTTATTACCGGAACTGCCACTGTAAAATGAAATCCTGATGCATTGATCATTACCTCCTTGTCGCAAATCAGGCTGTAGCGGTTGATGATGTTCTGCAATCCTGTTTTTGTTCCGGGTTGCTTGTCAGTTCTGCGATTCAGATTGTTGCGGATGGTCAGGTATTCGCTCTCGGTAATTTCGATTTCAACGGTTAACGGATTTTTCAGCGATGAAGTATTGTGCTTCAGTGCGTTCTCTATCAGCATCTGAAGGGTAAGCGGCGCAACCAGCGTTGAGAGGTAGTTGTCAGGAATATTTATTTTTAGCTCAAACCCCTCCCCAAATCTCACTTTTTGCAAGTCGTAATACGTTTTAATGGTCATCAATTCCTCTTCAAGCGTGATAACAGATTTTTCGGAGGAATTAAGAATTTGCCGGTAAAATCCTGACAATGACTCAAGGTATTCTATGGCTGCCGGCTTACTCTCTTCGATCAAGGTGAGCAAAGTATTGAAGCTGTTGAATAAAAAATGGGGATTCACCTGGTTTTTCAGGGTTTCGTACCGCGAAGCAATATTTTCTTTTTCGAGCTTTTCTGACCGCAGCAGATTGGCTTTCCACTGTTGATAAAAGAAAATTCCTTCGTGTAGCAGTGAGATGATGACCGATATGAACGTTGATCCTGCATACTCCTGCCAGAAATGTAATTCCCTGGGGGGGGTGATGCCAGTAACTTTTAAAATGAGCCAAAGCAAAGAAATGACTACGAGTGTGTACGCTCCGATCAGCGCCAGTTCGGCGAGCAGGTGTTTTACGGGATAATCCTGCCATGGGAGCTTTTTTGCCAGAAAGGTTACGATTTTCCGGCAGCCAATCCAAAGTAGTGTAGTGTTCAGAAGCGCCATACCCATCATTTTCAGGATATCTAAAACTTCATATTCTGAAAACAAGCCGATCACCAGCGGTGTTAAACCTCCGACAATAAGAATGCCTGCGGTAGTGATTTTGATGTCGGTTGTCCTGTTCCACATTGTTGAGAATGGATCGGAATCCTTATTCTGATTGAGTTGGTACATTGCCTGATTGTTTTGCTTTATAAAATAATCCTGTATTGCGGAATAATCAACCTTCCCATTTGATAGGTAAATCCCTTTTCGCCTGTGTTAGAATTGAACTTTTCGCTGTAAATGTTTTTTTGGTCAAAAATGTTCTGGATATCAATGGCAAACTCCTGAGTAGTGCGCTTACCATTTACCCGAAACGAGAGTTTGATGTCGGTGCGTACATAATCATCAAATTTCAGGCTGAAAGCTTGCAAGTCGTCATAAACAAGGAGGTAATTTCCGTTGCCTGACGGGTCGGAAACCACAGTTGACGGAGTGTAGCGCTGTCCACCGGCGTAGGTAGTTTTGATATCGAAACCATAGGAATACCTGCTCTTTGCAGCTTTTTCTGATTTGCTCCCGATCTGCCATTCTTTTCCCAATAACAGATTGAAAATGTAGTTGCTGTTGAAAGCTGTATTCCTCCATTGGTTGTCGCTACCCGTGTACTTTGAATCGAACACAGAGGCTGTCAGCAGGTAGTAAAGACCCTTGTTAAGAAAACGCTCAAAGGTAAGCTCAAGGCCAATGTTTTCGCCGTTTCCGGTGGCGATAAGTGTGTCGGGTGTAGCGAATCCAAAGTTAGCTCCCTGATTGAGCAGTGAGAATGAACTCATTGTTCCGCCATCCACGGCAGTATTGAAGATTTTTTGGTAATAAACCTCTGTTTTTATCCTGGTAAAAGGATTGAGCGATCTGTCCCATCCAACGATAAAATGATGGCTTTTGCCATATGCCAGGTCTTTGTTAAGTAGTGCATAGCTACCATCACTCATCCGTGTTTGCCTGAAATAGACCGAGATAGGATTTAGCATGCCATGCAATCCGTAGCCAGCGCTGAAGGATTGCTTTGGTGAGGTTTGCCATGTAATCCCGACCCTTGGCTCCAGCGATCCGGTGCTGTTCAGTCCGTATAACATCCCGTGCAGCCCGGTATTCAGCGTCAGGTCGTCCGAAAAACGGTGTTTCCATTCCACATAGGCTTCGTAAAGTATCGCACTACCGGTGTAATCAGAGGTTGTGCGCAGGCCGGCATCTTCCTCAAAATAGATTTTCTCATCGAGATCAAAATCTGTATTACGCACTGTAATTCCGGCATTGACGTTGTTCCTGACGTTCAATTTATGATTTACAATAAACCTTCCGGTAAATGAGGTCTCACCCAGATCATTTTTGTAAACGGTTGTTTTTTCGAGCGTTTCAGGCGTGAGCGAGTCAACATTGGTAACAAAGCGGTGATAAGATGCTGCCAGAATCAGGCGTGAGTAAGTTTTGGCATTCCACAGCTTGAACTGGTTGATCCCACCGGTAACCATTTCCGATGAGTTGGTGAGATCAAAACCCTGGCCGGCATAAAAGTCCACTTTTTCCTGAGTGGTATCGCGGCGGCTGTCCCAGATTTCGATATCGCTGTCGCCGGCCAGCACAAACAGCGAAATGGTTCCGAGTCTTGTGCGCGGCAGGTTGATTTTTGCAGTGAAATCCTTGTAATAAGGTATTCCGGTTCCGGTTCCCAGGTCGGCGCCCAGTTTGTCCATCAGTTCGAGGGTTGAATAACGGAAGTTAGTCAGGTACGAAGCGCCCGACTCTCGGTGAATCGGCCCTTCAGCGCCAACCTCAAACCCATTAAACCCAATCTGACCAAGAAACTCATGTTTATCATCATTACCATTGCGCATCCTCAGGTCGAACACTCCCGAGGTAGCGTTACCATAAATGGCTGGAAAAGCTCCGGTAAGGAAATCGGAATTCATCAAAACGTTGTTGTTGAGCATCGAAACCGGGCCGCCGGAGGCTGTTGGTGAGCCGTAATGGTTGGGATTTGGAATCGGTATGCCCTCCAGTTGCCAAAGCAATCCAATGGGTGAGTTGCCGCGGATAATGATGTCGTTTCGGGCATCGTTCGACCCATTCACTCCGGCATAATTCGATGCCATCCGGGCCACGTCGTTGCGGGTTCCGGCATAACGGGCAGTCTCTTCCACCGTAAAACTCCGGGCGCTGACACTGGCCATCGTATTCAGCGGAGCCGATTTGTCCGAAGTTGCAGAAATCACCACTTCCTCAGCCTGAAAGACGCTCTCTTCCAGCTCGATATCGAGAACCAGCTCTTTTCCAGTGTTTAGCAGCAAATTGGTTAATTCAACCTCTTTGTACCCGATATATGAAATCCTGAGACTTACGCGGCCAATCTCAACCGGCTGAAAGCGAAATTGACCATTGATGTCGGTAGTCGTGCCTGTGAATGGGGTAATGCCAAGTATAATCACTGTGGCCCCGGGCAAAGGCGCTAGCGTTGATTTGTCAACAACACGTCCCCTGATGATCTGGCGTGGCGTCTCATTAGCCACAAGACCCAAAGTTGAACCAAAAATAATTAGTGCGAACAGAACAGTTTTTAAAGTTTTCATTGTGCTTAAGTTTAAAATTTCGGCAAAGAAAACCGCACTTTTAGTCACCATAATTCAAAATCCGATGAATCTGCAAAAATAACGGATGAATTTGCAGATTTGATGGATAAACAGTTTGATTTTGGAATTTATTAAAAGTTGCAGTTGGGAATTTGGTTAAATTCAAACCTGACAGGTTTAATAAAAAGTTACAATTTTGTTACCCTATGTGCCTTAGAGTCTTTATTGCAATTAAATCCTGCATGGATTTCAAATCAGTCACTTTCAATCTCATCCTCATCATTAAGCAACAAACAACCCTTCAAACTATTGATTTACAATTACTCTAATATAATCTCGTGAAAATTTCCCGGGTTGATCAACTTGAAGCCTGCATCGGGATAAGCGTTTGTGAATGTTTTAGAAGGTTTCACAGTAATGTTGGGATTCCATTTCAACTCATAGGCGTTGAGCTTTCCATTCATCTCTTCGATGTAGTCAATTTCCTGCTTTTGGGTCGTTCGCCAGAAAAAGCGATTGAAGTCCACATCTTTATTTGAAAGGTATTTAAAACGCTCGCTGATCATGAAATTTTCCCACAATGCCCCGACATCCGTCCGCGAACCTAATGGTTGAAAGTTACCAAGTATTGCGTTTCTGATGCCGTTGTCATAAAAGTAGAATTTCCGCCCCTTTTTGATCTCGTTTCTTACATTACGGCTCAACCCTTCCAGCTTGAAAATAATATATGCCTGCTCGAGAAAACCGGTGTATTTCTCAACGGTGTTTTTGTCGGAGCCGGTAAGCTGACCAAGTTCACTGAACGAAACTTCGCTTCCCACTTGCAGGGCAAGCGCTTTGAGGATTTTTTCGAGCAACGCCGGTTTTTTGATTTGCTCGATCATTAGCAGGTCTTTGTATAAAAAGCTGGAGGCTAGGGTTTTCAGTAGTTTTATTTCGTTTCCGGCATTTGTTGCGATATCAGGGTAATAACCGAAGACCATTCGGTGTTCGATGAGTCGCTTTTCGGTTAAAAAGCCGTGATGATCCGCCATTTCACCAAAAGAAAGCGGATGAAGAAAAAACTCAAACTTGCGTCCGGTGAGGGGTTCGCTCACTTTTGTTGCCAGCTCAAAAGCAGATGAACCGGTGGCGATTAACTGGATGTTTTTAAAACTATCGTGAATAATTTTGAGCACAAGGCCGGTTTCGGGAATTCGCTGTGCTTCGTCAATCACCACGATTTTTTTATTGCCAAAAACAGGGATCAGACTGGTCGCATTCAGATCGGTGAAAAGTTCCCTTGTATCAGCATCATCGCCGGTAAGGACAATGGTTTCATCCACATGGTTTCTGATCAAATGCTCCACAAGGGTGGTTTTACCAACTTGTCTGGCGCCATAAATTATGATGGCTTTGTTTTTGAAAAGGTATTTTTCAATTAAGCCTTCAATGGTTCTCTTTATCATATCTTTTTTCGGCAAAGATAATTATTTTCGATTTGAATCACTGAAAAACATAAATTTATTCGATTAGAATCACTAAATATTATAATTATTTGTAAAATTCAAACCTGACAGGTTTTAGAAACCTGTCAGGTTTGCTACGCATTCACCCCTGACAGGGTTTCAAACCCTGTCAGGGGTGGGATTACAAAATAATTCCCCACCGAATATCTTCCCCACCCGATTCTCTACCTATCTTTGCCCGTTTATCTAATGAACATGACAAAGCGGATTTTCGCAGTGTTGATTCAGGAGCATCAAAAATTCGGGCAGGTGCTGTACCCATTTCTTATCGAGGACAACGGCAGGAACTACTATGAGATCGTTGACCGGATTTCAGGGGTCAACCTGGAGCATTACCGCTATCTGCTCTCCCCAAATATGACCGCACTTGTTAAGCTGGTTGAGGAATACAGCGACCAGTTGATAACCCGCCGTTTCACAAATCAGCGGGTTTCGTCGCGCGATTATGTGAAAAAGGTCGAGCCGGAGTATGTTGCCAGGTTCATCCGGCCATTTATCGAAAAACAAATGGCGAAATGTTTAACGCTGATGGCAGAAGAGGCGATCCCGATGTTTTTTCGTGAAGCCAAAAATGTGATTTACAAGGCCGAAATGGTTACTGTGGAGCCTGAACCGGCCACCATTGTGTTTAACTTTATCAAACTGCCGCACGAAACCCGCTATTTTCAAACTATCAGCCACAAAGAGAAAGTGATTTCGCTCACCGGCAAAAAAGGGATGATCCTTACCAACAAGCCCTGCCATCTGCTGCTCGACGACCGGGTTTATCATTTCACCGAAGAGGTGGATGGCAGGAAGCTGGCTGTTTTTTTTAATAAAGAGTTTATCAGCGTTCCTAACCGGCTTGAAAAAGAGTACTACGAATCTTTTGTACGTAAATGCATTCGGGATTTTCCGGTTCACGTTGAAGGTATCATAATCAAAACCACTGAAATCCAAAGAATTGCATCTGTTTCACTGGAAAATGACCTTCATGGAATGCCTGGTTTGTTTTTGTACCTTAGCTATGGTGATAAAACCATTCCAACCTCAGAATCTTTACAGGTTTTTGTCCGGTTTAACGGAAATACTGCAGCCCCGGCATTTGATCTTATCCGAAGGGACGGGGATTGGGAAAAATTATTGGAGGAATCACTGCTCAGGCTCGGACTTCAAAAGGCCGGTGGAAATAAGTTTCAGATTGATACCAGCCTTTCCCCCCAAAGACAAAACGGCAAATATGATCTTATCAGTTGGCTGAACCAAAATACAAACGCTCTGCAGAGTTGCGGTTTTCAAATCCGCCAGAGCCTCGACCAAAAGATCTATTTCACCGGACTTGTTGAAATGGTTATTGATTTCGAGGATCATAACGACTGGTTTGATGTGAATGCTGTGGCGAAGTTTGGCGACGACTTCGAAATTCCGATCATCAAGCTGCGCAACCATTTGATAGAGGGCGTAAGAGAGTTTTTGCTGCCTGACGGGCGTATCGCCATTTTACCGGAAGAGTGGTTTGCCAAATATTCAGGGCTGGTTGTGTTTGGTGCGAAAACGAAAACCGGGATAAGAGTTCAACGCGCAAGGGCATCGTTGGTGCATGATGCATTTGATGAAAAAATCAAACAAAGCCTGGTAGCACTTGATGAGATCAGCAACAAAATGATTAAGAATAAGCCGCAGTTACCCGAAGGATTGAAGGCCACGCTGCGCACCTATCAGACCGAAGGATTTCAGTGGTTCGGGTTTTTGAAGAAGTTCAAACTCGGGGGCTGCCTGGCGGATGATATGGGATTGGGTAAAACGCTTCAAACCATCGCTTTACTTCTACAACGGCAAAAGGAGCTACAGATTGAAACGCCCAACCCATTAACTGCAAAACGGGCCGGACAGTTAGACCTTTTTTCGGAAATCGAACAAAAATCCGTCAGCGGCTCGCCTTCACTGGTGATAATGCCAGCCTCGCTGATTCATAACTGGGAAAATGAAATCAGGAAGTTTGCTCCCGGACTTTCTTACATCAATTACACCGGACCGCAGCGATCTGAGATGATTGATAAATTTGGTGACGTCAATATTATTCTTACCACTTACGGAACCATCAGAAACGACCTTGCGGAACTGGAAAAGCTCAGCTTTGACTACATCATTCTTGATGAAAGTCAGATCATCAAAAACCCGCAATCGAAAATTGCCCGCAGTGTGGTCAAACTCAATTCAACCTTTAAAATCGCCCTGAGCGGCACTCCGATAGAGAACAACCTGACTGACCTCTGGTCGCAGATGAACTTCCTGAACCGCGGGCTGCTGGGAGATCAGGCATTTTTCCAGCGATATTTTGCCAATCCGATTGAGAAAAATCAGGATAAAGAGCGTCTGGAAAAGCTGCAAACGCTTATTAAACCTATGATACTTCGCCGCACCAAAGCCGAAGTGGAAAAAGAGCTGCCCGATCTGATCGAAGATATCGTTTACTGCGAAATGACTCCCGAACAGCAAAAATTTTACCTCGAAGAGAAATCAGCCATCCGGAATTATATTCTGCAAAGCATCGAGCGGGAGGGAGCTTCAAATGCGGCCATTTATGTGTTACAGGCACTTACGAAACTCCGCCAGATTGCCAACCACCCATTTCTTATCAACCCCGGCTACAGGCATGGGTCAGGGAAATTTGACGAAGTAATCCGCAATATCGAAAACCTTATCAGCGGAGGGCACAAAGTGTTGGTGTTTTCATCCTTTGTAAAGCATCTCGAAATTTTTAGCGGTTATTTCGATGAGAATAAGATCGGTTACAGTCTTTTGACGGGTCAAACCACCCGGCGTAAAGAGGTTATCGGGGAATTCCGGAATGATGCCTCGCGCAGTGTTTTTCTTATTTCGATCAAAGCCGGTGGTGTTGGACTCAATCTCACCGAAGCCGGGTACGTTTTTCTGCTCGAACCCTGGTGGAACCCGGCCGTGGAAATGCAGGCCATCAGCCGCTCGCACCGCATCGGCCAAACCAATCACGTATTTGCCTATCGTTACGTCACCCTCGGAACCATCGAAGAAAAAATACTGCGGCTGCAGGAAAAAAAATCCCGGCTCAGCGAATTGTTTATCCGGTCAGATAATCCCGTCAGACATCTTAACGTTAATGATATCAAAGAATTAATCGAGTGAGTCTAACCAGGTTTCATAATCCCTCCTTTACAAATAATGTGTTGAAAATTCTGCTTGTTTCAATGATGATAACCGGTTTTGGCTGTCAGCAAAAAATTTTTCAGCCTGTACCTCAGCCATTGGACGATGCAGCCTATAAAAGCGAATTTTCGCAGATTATCAGCAATAGTGAGATGGAGAAGGTAGCTGGCAGTGTGAAGAAGTTGTTTTGTATTGTGGAATATGAAGTTTATCAGTTTGACGAAAAGGATCAGCTCACACGGGAGAAACTCGGCGAACTCAATCTGCGCCGCAGCAATGCCCAAAAAACAACTTTTAACGAAACCGTTTACGGCACGGCCACCATCCTGCAAAACAACCGCAATGGGATACTGCTTCTCACCTGCGCTCACATTGTGGATAATCCCGACACCCTGATATCCTATTTCCAGACTGCAGCCAGCAGCAGTATTATTGAGAGCGTGGCGGTAAAAAAGTCGCAGATGAATTTTATCCGCGACAATGAAAACAACAATCTGCTGAGGATTTTTGCCTTCGACAGCAAGCTCGATCTGGCTTTTTTGGGCAGCGATAAGGTGACAGGTATTGAGGACATGCCTGTTTTCGAGATCGGAATTGGCAACGGGAACATACTGCAATGGGGAACCCCAGTGTATGTTATGGGCTTTCCCGGTGGTCACCAGATGCTTACAAATGCTGCAGTTGGAAATCCACATTCAACACCAACCGGCGACTTCATCATTGATGCTTCATTTAACCCCGGCGGCAGCGGAAGTTTGATCATGGCCGTCAATCAAACTTCTCGAAAACTCGAGTTTGTTGGAATTGCCAAATCAGCCTCTGCTACCTTTATCAATACCCTTAAACCTGAAAAAGAGAGTCACCAGGAGATATACAACCCCAACCTGCCCTACGACGGGTATCTTTACGTAAAAAGGGTCAGAAACATCAACTATGGGATTACCTTCGCAATCTCGGTGAACACCATCCGCGACTTTTATATCCAGCACCGGAAATCCCTCAACAGAGAAGGATTTGGCCTTGATGAATTTTTCGGACTCAAATAAGTCAGGCTGAGAAGCAAAAAAATGCAGAATTTTGCACTAACTGTTTTGCGTTTGAACTTAGCGCATTATCATCATTTAATTGAATGAATATCAATATTTTAGATATAAAAAGCTACGGATTATGAAGAATGGATTGTCATATTTTATGGGATTTCTTTTCCTTTTAACAACGGCTTGTGCAGGCAATGGACAAAAGCCTGAGAAAGATCCTCAGCCAAAGGTAAAGGTAACGCAGGAGCAGCTAAAATCAAAACAGCCTGCTCAAAAAGCCATGCAGACTGATGCCAAACCCGGCGATGACAAAAAATTTGACCGTGGACAGAAAAAGAGAGAATCCATTGTGGATAAGTTCGACAACTTTGGCAATCTGGTGGAGCGCACCGAAAACGATTACGACAAACAGGGAAACATCAGGTTTAAAAATCGCTACACCTATCGCTATGACGAAAAACAACGCAGGGTCGAGCAATGGTTTTATCAAAATACCCCCGATGACATGCCGGTTTTCTCCAACGTGAACCATATGAAATACGATGATAAAGACCAAAAAACCGAAAATATCTTCATTGGTTACGATGCAGTGGGAAATGAAACCAACTGGGCTAAAAACGTTTACAAATATAATAACAAAGGCCGGGTAACCGAAGATGTGACATACAACAAAGAGGGCTTCCCGCTTTTCAGGGTCAGTTATAATTTTGAAAAAGGTCTGCTTGCCAGCGAAAGCTTTGTTTATTACGATGGTAAAGGGAATATTACAGAGAAAAAGACGCTGAAGTACGACGAATATGGTACCGTAATTCAAACCATTGATAAATAGTGCAACAACAAATCCCACTTGCCGAGTTGCTTCGGCCCGCAACCCTCGACGGGTATATTGGCCAGCAGCACCTGCTTGGCAAAAATGCTATTCTTCGCCGCAGCATAGAATCCGGAAATATCCCCTCGATGATTCTTTGGGGGCCTCCCGGTGTGGGCAAAACCACTTTGGCTTTTATCATTTCCCGGACATTGCACCGGCCTTTTTATACATTGAGTGCCGTAAATGCCGGAGTAAAAGAGGTTAGGGAGGTGATTGGCCTGGCAAGGAATGAAGAAAACGCCATCCTCTTTATTGACGAAATCCATCGTTTCAGCAAATCGCAGCAGGACTCATTGCTGGGAGCCGTTGAAACCGGCGTGATTACGCTAATTGGCGCTACTACAGAAAATCCGTCATTTGAGGTCATTTCGCCGCTGCTGTCGCGATGCCAGGTTTACATCCTGAAACCTCTGGAAAGAGACGACCTCGAAAAAATGATTCTGCACGCCCGGCAGCACCTCGAAAATTCGACCGGGAGAAAGATCGAAATTAACGAAACCGAAGCACTATTAAGGGTTTCAGGTGGCGATGCCCGCAAACTTTTCAATGCCATCGAACTGGTGGTGAAAGTAAAATCCGGACAACAGGAAGAGGTTTTACAGATCAGTAATGAAGATGTGCTATATGCCATCCAGCAAAATCTCGCCCTTTACGACAAAGCCGGTGAGCAGCACTATGACATTATTTCGGCTTTCATTAAGTCGCTCAGAGGCAGCGATCCAAACGCGGCGGTTTATTGGCTGGCAAGGATGATTGAGGGTGGGGAAGATCCAAAATTCATCGCCCGCCGTATGTTGATCCTCGCTTCGGAAGATATCGGCAATGCCAACCCCAATGCTTTGCTGCTGGCCAATGCCTGTTTTGATGCCATCAACAAAATTGGCTGGCCAGAAGGAAGGATCATCCTTTCGCAAACTGCCGTATACCTGGCCACATCGCCCAAAAGCAACTCAACTTACCTGGCGGTGGATCAGGCCATCGAACTGGTCAGGAAAACCGGGAACCTCCCCGTACCGCTGCATTTGCGTAATTCTCCCACCAAACTGATGAAAGATATTGGCTACGGAAAAGAGTACAAATATGCCCATCAATTCGATGGGAATTTTGTTGAACAGGAGTTTTTACCGGACAAAATTTCCGGTACCAAATTCTATGACCCAGGTAAAAACTCCCGCGAAGATGAGACGCGCAAATGGCTGTCGAAACACTGGGGCCACAAATACGGGTATTGATTAAATAGCGACATTTGCCCGAAAATTCACCATCATGACGAAGGACAACATAATTCGAAACATCCCCGGCCTTCAGCACAAGGATTCCGGAAATTTCTTCCTGATTGCCGGGCCATGCGTGATCGAAAATGAGAGAATGCCTTTTGAAATAGCCGAAATTCTTGTTGACATTACTGCAAGGTTGAAAATTCCTTTCATTTTCAAGGCCTCTTATCGCAAGGCCAATCGTACCAAAGCTGATTCTTTCACCGGCATCGGCGATGTTCAGGCGATGGAGATCCTTCAAAAAGTTGGCAAAACTTTTCAAATCCCGGTGATTACTGATATCCACACCAGCGTCGAAGCCAATCTGGCCGCTCAATATGTGGATGTGCTTCAGATTCCCGCATTCCTCTGCCGCCAGACCGATCTGCTCCTGGCGGCCGCTGCTACCGGTAAAACGGTTAATGTAAAAAAAGGGCAGTTTCTGTCGCCGGATGCCATGCGTTTTGCTGTCGAAAAGATCAGGAGTGCCGGAAATAGCCAGGTTATTCTTACCGAGCGCGGAACTACCTTTGGCTATCAGGATCTTGTGATTGATTACCGCGGATTGCCGGTGATGCAGCAAAATGAAGTACCGGTGGTGCTTGACTGCACACATTCTCTTCAGCAACCCAACCAGGCAAGCGGAGTTACCGGAGGCCAGCCAAAAATGATCGAAACTGTTGCCAGGGCTGCCATTGCGGTTGGCGCCGACGGACTTTTTATCGAAACCCATCCCGATCCGTCAAAAGCTCTTTCGGACGGTGCAAACATGCTGAATTTGAACCTGATGGAAGGAATGTTGGCAAAACTGGTGAGGATAAGGAAAGCAATTCGAGATTGATTTTCCTGAGTTTTTTACAGCGCCATTTCAAGCCTGTTTTTAGTTTTCATGGCGATGATTCCCTCAAAATTTTATCTCAGGTTCTGGTTTTAAGGGTCATCCTTTTTTAAAACCTTTACAAATTAGCGCAAAATCGAAAATTTCTTACAGAAAGGTTTTTTCGGCAGTATTTTTTGATACTTTTGTTACTCGAAAAACAATAGCAATCATTACATTCATAAACTGCTGAAAACATGAAGAATACGCCTTTAAATTTTGAAACCGTTGAACAGGTTATTAAAAAAAGCGGGATAACAAAAGTAGGAGACGCCTCCATTCGTGAGATAAAAAAACTGGTTGATGACATCGAAAAAGCCACGGGCGAACGTTTTGTAAGGATGGAAATGGGTATCCCCGGTCTTCCTCCATTAAAAATCGGGGTTGAAGCCCAGAAGCAGGCGCTCGACAGCGGCGTTGCGGCAATCTATCCCGACATTTTCGGGGTTCAGTCGTTGAAAACCGAAATTGCCAGGTTTGTCAAAAACTTTATGGATGTTGATGTTAGTGAGGATGGTTGCATTCCTACTGTCGGTTCAATGCAGGGAAGTTTTGCTGCGTTTATGACCCTCAACAGGATGTACAAGGAGCGCGAAGGAACCTTATTCATCGACCCCGGATTTCCCGTTCACAAGCAGCAACTGCGAGTGATGGGGCAGGGGTGGGAGTCATTTGATGTTTACAACTACCGCGGCGAGAAACTACGCGAAAAGCTGGAATCCTACCTGAGTACCAACCGGTTTTGTTCGCTTCTCTATTCCAATCCCAATAACCCATCATGGATCTGCTTTACGGACGAAGAATTGCGGATCATTGGTGAATTGGCCAACCGGTACAATGTAATCGTGATAGAAGATCTGGCCTATTTTGCGATGGACTTCAGGAAAGATTATTCTCAGCCGGGAGTTCCGCCTTTTCAGCCGACGGTGGCCAAATACACCGATAACTTTGTGCTGCTCATCTCCAGTTCGAAAGCCTTTTCCTATGCAGGCGAGCGGATTGGCATGATGGTGGTATCCGATAAACTTTTCAAAACCAAAGCCCCTGATCTATTGCGCTACTACCGCTCTGATCTGGTGGGAGTTGCATTGATTTACGGTACAATGTATTCCCTTTCATCCGGAACCAACCACTCGTCGCAATATGCACTGGCAGCTATCCTGAAAGCCGCTAACGACGGGAAATTCAATTTTGTGGAGATTGTAAAGGAATATGGTGAAAAAGCCAAAATCATGAAACGGATGTTCACCGACAATGGTTTTAAGATTGTTTACGACAAAGATATTGACCAGCCGATTGCCGACGGGTTTTACTTCACCTTCTCCTATCCGGGTTATTCCGGCGCCGATTTACTCGAAGAGTTGCTCTATTATGGCATCTCGGCCATCACTCTGGACATTACCGGAAGTGAACGTCACGAGGGTATCAGGGCTTGCGTTTCGCTGGTTCTGCGTTCTCAATTTCCGGTGCTTGAGCAGCGCCTGAGAACCTTCCACGAAAACCACAAAAATTGATTAAAATCATTACAAATTACACCCAATCACCCTTTTAAAAGGTCTTTATTGGCCGAAAAGCTATAATTTCGTGCCTCAATTTAATAACACAGTTTTCCACCAAAAATAACAGATCATGGCTAAGGTTCAAGGAGCTATCGTTGTTGACAACGAACGGTGCAAGGGATGTGAGGTTTGTGTGCCGGCATGTCCCACCCAGGTAATCGAATTGGCGAAGGAGGTCAACGGCAAGGGCTATCACTACGCTTACATGGCGCATCCCGATGCATGTATCGGCTGTGCCAACTGCGCTATCGTTTGCCCTGATGGCGTCATCACAGTTTACAAAGTCAAAAAGGCTGTTTAATTTCAGATCAAAATTCAAAAAAATATGGGCGAATTAAAATTAATGAAAGGTAATGAGGCCATTGCTGAGGCCGCTATCCGCGCTGGTGTTGATGCCTACTTTGGTTATCCTATCACTCCGCAGTCGGAGGTGCTCGAGTACCTGATGCAGGAGCAACCGGAAGAGCGGACAGGCATGGTTGTGCTGCAGGCCGAAAGCGAATTGGCAGCCATCAATATGGTGTATGGCGCAGCCTCGGCCGGTAAGAAAGTGCTGACCACTTCATCCAGCCCGGGCATCAGTCTTTACCAGGAAGGAATCAGCTACATTGCAGGCGCTGAGCTTCCCTGCGTGATTGCCAACGTGGTTCGCGGAGGTCCGGGTTTAGGCACTATCCAGCCATCCCAGGCCGATTATTTTCAAACCGTAAAAGGCGGTGGCCATGGCGATTACAAACTCTTTACCCTTGCGCCATCATCCGTTCAGGAGATGGCAGACTTTGTCGGTCTGGGATTCGAAGTTGCCTACAAATACCGAACCCCCGTCATGATCCTGACCGATGGTATGATCGGCCAGATGATGGAAAAGGTAGAATTGCAGGAGCAAAAGCCACGCTGGACAGCCGAAGATATCAAAGGCCTTCATGACAAATGGGCTACCACCGGAAAAACAACCGACCGCGAGCGCAACATCATCACCTCTCTCAATCTCGAATCGGCTGTGCAGGAGAAGCACAACCATCACCTGCAGGCCAAATACAGACAGATGGAAAACGAAGAGGTCAGATATGAAACCTTTAATGTGGAAGATGCTGAATACCTGATAGTTGCTTATGGTTCGAGTGCTCGTATTGCACAAAAGACCATTTCACTGGCCCGAGCAAAAGGAATCAAGGTCGGATTACTTCGTCCAATTACCCTTTTCCCATTCCCTGTGAAACCGCTGGCCGGACTGGTCCCGCAGTTGAAAGGGATTCTTTCGGTGGAACTTAGCGCCGGCCAAATGGTTGAAGATGTGAAACTGGCCGTTGAGTGCAAAGTCAGGGTTGAACATTATGGCCGGTTTGGCGGAATGATTCATTCGCCCGAAGAGGTACTGACAGCTTTTGAACAAAAATTTATCGGAGGTTAATCATGGAAATAAAAGATATCGTAAAAGAGGAAAACCTGGTTTACAAGAAAACCAGCCTGATGACGAACAAACCACTTTCGTACTGTCCCGGCTGCGGCCATGGAACCGCACACAGGATTATCATGGAAGTGATCGAAGAGATGGATGCCCAGGCCGAAACCATTGGAATTGCGCCAGTTGGTTGCTCGGTGCTGGCCTACGAATTCATGAACATTGATATGATCCAGGCTGCACACGGGCGCGCTCCGGCTGTGGCCACGGGAGTAAAAAGAACCTGGCCCGAAAAATTTGTTTTTACCTACCAGGGCGATGGCGACCTTGCTGCTATCGGTACTGCCGAAACCATTCATGCATGCAACCGCGGCGAGTTTATCACCATTATCTTTATCAACAACGGAATTTACGGAATGACGGGTGGCCAGATGGCGCCTACTACACTGCAGGGAATGAAAACCTCCACTTCACCTTACGGCAGAAACCTTTCGATGATGGGTAATCCATTAAAAATTACCGAATTGATCGCACAGTTGCCGGGTACTTACTTCGTTTCAAGGCAGGCCGTTCACACACCGGCAGCCGTCAGAAAAGCCAAAAAAGCCATTCAAAAGGCCTTTGATGTGCAAAAGGAGAAAAAGGGATTGTCGTTTGTTGAAATTGTCAGCAACTGCAATTCCGGCTGGAAACTGCCACCCGTTAAGGCCAATCAGTGGATGGTGGATAATATGTTCCCGTTTTATCCCCTTGGCGACATCAAGGTGGATGGCGAACTGATACAAAAAGCCTGATTAGGAAATTAAATCATTAAAAAATTCCAGGTTATGACAGAAGAAATTATCATCGCAGGATTTGGAGGGCAGGGCGTGCTCTCGATGGGTAAAATCCTTGCTTACTCAGGAATAATGCAGGACCAGGAGGTTTCGTGGATGCCTTCCTATGGCCCCGAAATGCGTGGCGGTACCGCCAACGTTACCGTTATTGTCAGCGACGAGAGGATAAGCTCGCCTATTCTGAATTACTACGATACCGCCATAATCCTCAACCAGCAATCCATGGATAAATTTGAAAGAACGGTGAAACCAGGCGGTTTGCTACTTTATGACCCCAACGGAATAACCCGGCACCCCGAAAGAAAAGACATAAAAATCTTCAAAATCGAAGGCGCCAGGCTTGCTGTTGAAATGGGCAACACCAAGATTTTCAATATGATTGTCCTGGGAGCTTTTCTTAAACTGAAACCCATTGTGAAACTGGAAAATGTAATCCGCGGACTTCAAAAATCAATTCCCGAACGTTACCATAAATTGATCCCAATGAACGAAGCCGCCCTGAAGCTCGGAATGGACAATCCGGTTGAACTTAAAACAGGACTTAATTGATTGTCAAACATTTGTAAAAAATAACGAACGGCCTCAGAGCATCAAAACTTTGAGGTCTTTTTTTATGTCTGAAATCCTTGGAATTTATGCCTGATCTGACCAAAATAAAGGCTTTGTTAGACTTGAAATCCGACCAGTACAATTCGGCAGATTTCATTTCCACCGACCCGA
>Ga0209835_1000876_pt1 | contig 18264 bp, 17 predicted proteins | sample LakKivwa52mmetaG_FD_184138 | JGI IMG/M metagenome (GOLD analysis project Ga0209835, IMG submission 184138) | Anoxic lake water microbial communities from Lake Kivu, Rwanda to study Microbial Dark Matter (Phase II) - Lake Kivu water 52m metaG... | ecosystem: Environmental > Aquatic > Freshwater >...
ATGCAGAGCAGGTCGGGACGCGATTCCAAGAGCGAGAGCGGATGTCCGCCTGTCACCCATTCCACATCCAGGGGCTTCACCCCTTCGACATGGCCCAGGGCAAGTTGCTCCATTTCATCCTGCAACTGGTCAGCCGGGCGGCGGTCATTCAACACGACCTGCGCCCCGTGCCGGGCCAGGTAACGCGCCAACGCCAGCCCTTGCCGGGCAGCGCCGAGGATGACCACACGTTTGTTTCGCCAGTTGATGCTCATGCTTCCTTTCGTGGCGCAAAATGCCATTTTGCGCCACTTACACCATTGCCAGGCCGACGCCAATCAGGGCGGCCAGCAAGCCAATCAGCCAGAAACGCTGGACGATTTGGGTTTCGCTCCAGCCGAGCAGTTCGAAATGCAGATGGATGGGCGCCATTTTGAAGAAGCGGCGGCCCTTGGTCGCCTTGAAATATAAAATCTGGATGGTGACGCTCATGGCCTCGGCGACCGGAACAATGGCGATGAGCGGCAAGATAGCCCATTGGCCGGTCATTAGCGCTACAACAGCGATTGTCGCACCGAGGGAGAGCGAGCCGGTATCGCCCATGAACAACTGGGCAGGATGGGCGTTGAACCATAAGAACCCGAATAAGGCGCCGACCATCGTGAAGGAGAATTTTGCCAGGAAAGCCTGCCCCTGCATGAGGGCAATGATTCCATAAGTGGCAAAGATGGTGGCAGAAATGATGCCCGCCAATCCATCAAGACCGTCGGTGAAGTTGATGGCGTTCGACATGGCGACGATGATGAAGGCCGCAATCGGCACATACCACCAGCCGAACTCCACTTCCACCGGAACGCCGGGGATGAACATGCCGGGCACATCGAGCAGGTATTTGAGCGCCCAGGCAATGATGCCCGCGAGTATCCATTGGAGCAGGAACTTAACCCGGATGGACAGGCCGTCGCCCTTGCGCTTGCCGCGAATACCTTCCCAGTCATCAATGGCGCCCAGGATGCCAAACGCGACCATTGTCGCCAGCGGGACGAAAACCGAACGCCCCGACAGTTTGAAGCCAATCAGCGCGGCGGCATTCAAGAGCACCGTGAGAAGCAGCACCGGGGCAATCACCATGACTCCGCCCATGGTGGGTGTACCCATTTTGACCATGTGCATGCCCGGTTCTTCTACACGGATTAATTTGCCGATTTTAAAGTGCCGTAAAATGCGCAGCAGGGGCGCTCCCCAAATGACGGTCAGCATGAAACTGAAACCTGCCAGGGCAGCTGCGAGGGTGGTATCTTTCATCAGGAAGCCTCCAGCGCGGCCACGATGCGGTCCATCCGCAAGCCATGCGAGCCTTTGATAAGCACGGCGTCGTTGGAGGTCAGATTCTCCTTGAGCCAGTCGATAACCGCCGCACTGTCTTCGTACTCGAACACGGCAGATTTCTTCATCCCGGCTTTGCGGGCAGATTCGGCGATGGTGTGGGCGCGAAGCCCCAATGTTACCAGAACATCGGCCACCTGGGCGGCGCGCATCCCGACTTTCTGGTGGCCCTCGCGTTCGTACTGGCCGAGTTCGAGCATGTCGCCCAGCACGGCAACTTTGCGCCCGGACATCTCTTCCAGCAGGTTGATGGCGGCCAGGGTCGATTCGGGCGCGGCGTTGTAGGTGTCGTCGATGATGAGCGCGCCGCTTGCGGTCCGCACCGCCGAAAGGCGCAACTGGGCCTGGCTTTCCTGTAAGCCATGAATGATTTCATCCCAGGTCAATCCCTCGACCAGGCCAACAGCGGCAGCGCGCAGGGCGGTTTCGACCGAATGGCGGCCAATCATCGGCACGCGTAGGTAAATGGACTCTTTTTTATAGTGCAGCCGGAAACGGATACCCTCCAGCCCCAGGCCCTCGACTTCGTCGGCCCACAGGTGCGCTTCGGGGCTGAGACCGTAATAGAACACCCGGGCCTTTGTGCGCGCCTTCATTGGGCGGATGTATGGGTCGTCATAATTCAGGATGGCGATGCCTTCGGGGGCGGGCGGCAGGGCCTCGACCAGTTCGCCCTTGCCCTGCGCAATCATTTCCTGCGACCCGGCGCGTTCGGCATGAACCGTGCCAATGTTGGTGATGACCCCGACCTGCGGCAGGGCAATTTCGCACAACTGGGCAATCTCGCCGGGGACATAGAATCCCATTTCCAAAACGGCCGCCTGGTGACCAGGAGTCAACCGCAGCATGTTCAGGGGCAGCCCGATTTCGTTATTAAGGTTCGCAACGCTCTTGAGCGTTTTGTAACGCTGGCTTAAGACCTGGGCAATGGCTTCCTTGGTGGTCGATTTGCCGATGCTGCCGGTGACGCCAATCACGCGCAGGTCAAGTCTGCGACGCCAGTACGCGGCCATCTGCTGGAGGGCCGTCAGCGTGTTCGGAACCAGCAGGCATACTGGCGATTGGAGGCGGGAAAAGTCAACAAGCGGCAGGCCGTTTCGCAAATCGAGCGTGGTGAACCGCCCTTCGATTTCATGCTCGATGAGGGCCGCCAACACGCCGCGCTCGAACACCTGAGCGACAAAATTGTGACCGTCAACCCGCTCGCCCTGCAAGGCGACGAACAACCCGCCAGGGATGACCTGACGCGAATCAATCGCCGCCTCGGTGATGAAGATGTCTTTCATCGCGGGGCGGGAATGCGTCAGGGCTTCAAGCACATCGACGAGGGTTAGCATAAAGACTCATTGTCCAACGAGCCGCTGGCGCACATCATCCGGTGGGATACCCATCAGCACCACCAGTTTCTCGACCAGGTCATGAAAGACCGGCGCGGCGATGCAAGAGGCCCAATCGGCAGAATCTGGTTTCTCGAACCAGACATACACCATGAAGCGCGGGTTATCAACTGGACCCCAGCCAATGAACGAGGCATTAATCTCGTCGGACAGGTAAAACCCATCCGGGCCAGGGATTTGGGCCGTGCCGGTCTTCCCGGCTATCCGATACCCTTCGACAACAGAAGCCATTTGGGACTGCTCCATCGCGGTGGCGAGCATTTCGCTGACCGTGCGGGCCGTCTGTGGCGAGATGGGCGTGCCAAGCGTTTGGACGGGCGTGTTGTACTGGTGTCCGTTGCTGACCATGCCATACAAAACATGCGGATACACCATGCGGCCATCGTTGGCCAGGGCCGAAGCCGCCGCCATCATCTGGATGGGTGTCATCGCCACACCCTGCCCGAAGGAATTGGTGCCTAAATCGACCCTATACCAATCGGAATCGCCCGGCACTTTCAAGCGGCCTTTGGCTTCGTTGGCCAGGTCGATACCGGTGGGATGACCAACCCCGAATCGGCGCATATAGGTGTAAAACGCGTCATCGCCCATTTGCTCGGCCATGCGCGTCATGCAAATATTGAGGGAATGCCGCATACAGCCGAGCAGGTCTTGCGGCCCCCAGGCGCCCTTGTCCCAGTTATAGACATACGCGCCGCCGATTTCATGAAAGCCGACATCGAGATACGAAAAGTTGGGCGAAACCGCGCCTGAATCCAGGGCTGCCGCAAGGGTCAGCACCTTGATGACTGAGCCAGGCTCATATTGGATGGAAATGGCGCGGTTGAACTCACTGGCGTTTTTATAAATCTCGTTGTATTGCGAGAACTTGTTCAAATCCATCTGCGGGGTGGAAGCCATCGCCAGGATTTCGCCGGTGCGCGGGTCCATGACGATAATCGTCCCTGCCTCGGAACCGGTATCGGCCAGGCTCTCGCCCAATTGCTCTTCGACCATCGCTTGGATTTCACGGTCGATGGTCAGAATCAAGTCGGAGCCATGCGGCGTGACGGGGAGTTCGGCAGCCCGGTTGGGGTCTTCGGGAACCCAGACCGTAACCGGAACGCCCGCCAGCAGGTTGTTGTATTTCTCTTCCACGCCGAAGTAACCACGATTTTCGAGCGTCACAAAACCCAAAACGTTCGAAGCCAGCGTATTTTCAGGGTAAGAGCGCATCAGGTGCGCCTTGAAATGCAGCCCAGCCAGGCTGGGGTCGCCTGCGCTTTTGTATTCGTCTGCCAGGCGGCGTTTCAACTCCATCAATTCATGCGCTTTTTCAGAACTGACAAAATCGGTCACAACGAGATAGACAATCCCGGGGGGAGGCTTGAGCAGGTCGTTATAGACTTTTTCGTAATTCAGCCCTACGATGGTGTTGAGAGTCAAGGCAATCGTGTGCGCGTTCCTGACTTCTGCCAGGCTGACGCCAATTTCATAGATGCTCTTATTCCCTGCCAGCAAGAAACCATCCCGATCGAAAATGCGCCCCCGCTCCGGGAAGATGGTGACGTAATTCCCGGCGTACCGGTCGGCCTGCATCAGGAACGTCGCAGCCTCCGGGCTGGCCTGGATACGAAGGATTTGCAGCACGACCAGGGCGGCCAGCACGGCAAAAAAAATAGCGAGCGAAAGGGAGCGTACCTGGTATTGTCGTTTCATCGGTCAAATCAATGCAGCGGCCTGGAAGCGGTTTCCATCTGGCGGCCCAGCCACTCGAACAGCGACTCTGTATATTCAGGTTTTGTCGCCAGCAGGTCTGTCTCAGCAGCGGGCTGGACGAGACTAAAACCCTGCGGTGGGAAATATCCCGGCACAACGACGTATTCGACATCCTCGCGCTTGACCGGCTCGAAGCCAAGCGCCCGGGCACGCTGCGAGAGCGACTGGTTCGAGAGCAGGATGGCAATCCGGGTCTGCAAGTCGGCGTTATCGCGTTTATTGGCGGCAATTTCCACTTCCAGGCTTTGGATTTCGCGGCCCGTGATGGCGGCGCGGGCGGTCACGTTCAGATATAGACCCGCCACCAGCCCCAGCAGCATCACCCCGGCCAGGAAGGCAGCCAGCCACTCACGCTGGAAGCGGATAGGCATTTCCTGGTGATGACGCAGCGTCCCGGCCATTTCGGCAATGGCCTGGTAGGGGCCGTTGGGCTTTTCAGCCTTTTTGCAGAGAACCCGAACGGGACGCGCGGAGGGGTTCAATAACCTGTTGAGGAGGGTCATAGTTTTTCGACGATTCTTAGTTTTGCGCTGCGCGCGCGAGAATTTTCCTGGATTTCTGCCTCGCCTGCCTCGATGGGCTTGCGATTGAGTTCTTTGATGCTGGCTTTGTGCCCGCAAGTACAAACCGGCTGGCGTGGCGGACACAAGCAATCGGCGCTTTCGCGGCGGAAGGTTTCTTTGACGATGCGATCTTCCAGCGAGTGGAAGGAGATGACCGCCAGCCGCCCGCCGGGCCGAAGCAGTGTCATGGCTGTGGGAAGCACGCTTTCGACCGCATCCAACTCGCCATTGACGGCAATCCGCAGGGCCTGGAAAGTGCGGGTGGCCGGGTGGATGCGCTCCTTTTTGCCAATCGTCTTCAGCACCAGGTCGGCCAGTTGGCGGGTGGAGACGAGGGGACGATTCTGCGCGATGGCGCGGGCGATGCGGCGAGACAGGCGCTCCTCCCCATAACGGTACAAGATGTCGGCCAGTTCGCCTTCAGGGAGGGAATTTACCAGGTCGGCAGCAGACAGCGGGGCGCGCGGGGCAAAGCGCATATCGAGCGGGGCATCTTGCAGGAAGGAAAATCCCCTTTCAGCGGTATCCAACTGCATCGAGGAAACTCCAAAATCCAACACAACACCATCCACCCCATTCCATCCCAGGCTGGCGGCGCATTCCGCCATCTCGACATAGGAGGCCTGGAGGATGTGAACGCGCTCCCCAAACGGGATCAGCCGCGCGCGGGCGATTTCGATAGCCTGTGGGTCGAGGTCGAAGGCCAGCACCTGTCCATCGGGCGCGCTGGCTTCCAAAATACCGGCGGTGTGGCCGCCCGCGCCCAGGGTGCCGTCGATATAACGGCCTCCGGCTTTGGGCTGCAAAGCGTGTATAATTTCTTTGTAAAGTACGGACAGGTGCGGCGTAGTCATGGTGTTGCGCAAAATGCCATTTTGCGCTACGCTCCGAGGTCGAGCGCCTGGAAGCGTTGGGCGTTGGCTTCGGCATCCTGGAGCATCTGCATTTGCTGGCTCCATTCGGCGGGCGTGAAGATTTCAAAGTATTCGCCCTGGCCGATGACCATCGCCTCGCTGTTCAGGCCAAGGAACTGGCGCAGGTTTTGCGGAACGAGAATGCGCCCGGCCTTGTCCACTTCCACCTGGTAAGCGGATGAAAGGATGAGACGGCGCAAAAGGCGCGCCGCAGGGTCAGTGATGCTCATGGCGTTGATGCGCTCATAGACCTGCTGGAAGTAAGAGGACGTCATGACCATCAGGTTGCGGTCGAAACCCTGCGAGATGAAAGCGCCGCCAGCCAACGCGTCACGGAACGCCGCCGGAATGGTGAGGCGTCCTTTATCGTCGAGCGCGTGCTGGTACTGACCCAAGAACATACGTTCTAACATCTCCTTTAATGCGTGGAACGCCGGACTCTTGGCCCGGCGCTCCACTTCGTCCCACTTTCTCCCACAAGCACCCTTATTTTACAACCAAATTGGGTGTATTTCAAGCACGAATAGTACCGATTTCCCACTGTAGTATGCGTTTGTAAGGTTTTTGAACTTTTTTGCCCCACTTTAAGACACTTTTTGGCGATTTTGTCCCACTATGAACATTACCCTACTCGATTCACCCCACTGGAAAGATTATGAACTGCTCGATAGCGGCGACGGACTGAAACTGGAGCGCTTCGGCCCTTACCAATTCGCTCGGCCTGAAGCGCAGGCAATCTGGCGGCGCGGCCTGCCGGAAGCCGCCTGGCAGGAGGCTCATGCTGTTTTCAGACCGACCAGCGAGGAGAGCGGCGGGCATTGGGACGTGAAGCGCAAACTCCCTGGAAAGTGGACGCTGGACTACAAGGGGCTGCGCTTTTCAGTCACAACCACGCCGGGCCGTCACCTCGGCGTTTTCCCCGAAACGGCCGCGCATTGGGACTGGTATATGCAGCTCATCGGCGAGGCCAGGCGGCCGGTAAAGGTATTGAATCTGTTCGGGTACACGGGGATCGCCAGTTTGGCGGCGGCCAAAGCCGGGGCAGCGGTGACGCACGTCGACGCGAGTAAAAAATCGGTGACGTGGGCGCGAGAGAACCAGGAACTCTCGAAACTGGGCGATAAACCCATCCGCTGGATTGTGGACGATGCGCTGAAATTTGTCCAACGCGAGGGGAGGCGCGGCGCAAAATATGATGGCATCATCCTCGACCCGCCCAAGTTTGGACGCGGGCCGAAGGGCGAGGTCTGGGAAGTGTACGAATCGCTGCCGATGCTGTTGGATGCCTGCCGGGCCGTGTTGAGCGAAAACCCGCTTTTCCTGTCGCTGACCATGTACGCCGTCCGCGCTTCAGCAGCGCATCTCTACCAGAGCCTGGATGAGATGATGCGTCCATTTGGCGGAAAAACCGACGCGGGAGAGTTGGTGACGCGGGAAGCATCCAAAGGCAGGTTTTTATCTCATGCGGTTTATGCAAGGTGGGGGAGTAATGCGTGATGAGTGATGTACAAAAAACAGTAAAACGAGGCCAATATGTCATTACATGATGAAATTCGGGAACAACCGGGACGTTTGAAAGACTTGCTGGGCAGCCAGCGCGAGACGGCGCGCAAAATAGCAGAGGCGATTTGCGCACGCGAGGTCAAATATGTCTTCCTGGCGGCGCGCGGCACCTCGGATAACGCCGGGCGCTATGCCAATTACCTGTGGGGAGCGCACAACCGCCTGCCGATTGCGCTGGCGACGCCCTCGCTATTCACCTACTACACGCATCCGCCCCGCCTGGATGGAGCGCTGGTGGTGGGGGTGTCGCAGTCGGGAAAATCGCCCGACATCGTCAGCGTGCTGGAGGAGGGCCGACGCCAGGGCTGCCTGACGCTGACAGTGACCAACGCGCCCGATTCTCCCCTGGCGCAGGCCTCCGACCTGGTGTTCGACATCCAGGCCGGGCCAGAGAAGGCTGTGGCCGCTACAAAGACCTACACCACCGAACTGCTGGCGCTGGCGATGATTTCGGCGGCGCTGCGGGATGAGGAAAAAGACTGGCAGGAATTGGAGAAGGTCCCGGCCTGGGTAGAAGAACTTTTGGAACAGGACACCGAAATCGAGCGCATGGCGCAGCGCTACCGGTACATGAATCAGTGCGTGGTGCTGGGACGCGGCTTCAACTACGCCACCGCCTTCGAGTGGGCGCTCAAACTGAAAGAATTGACCTACATCATCGCCGAGCCGTACTCCTCGGCAGATTTCCAACACGGACCAATTGCAATGGTTGAGGGCGGATTCCCGGTGCTGGCGGTCACGCCGCAGGGCAAGGTATTCGAGTCGATGCTGGAGATGCTCCAGCGACTGCGCCAGGGTCAGAAAGCCGAGTTGGTGGTCATTTCTGACGATGAGCGTGCGTTATCGCTGGCGCAATCCGCGATTCGATTGCCAGTCGGAATCCCGGAATGGCTGACCCCGCTGGTTGCCATCGTGGCCGGGCAGTTGTTCGCCTGTCACCTGACGCGCGTCAAAGGCTATGACACCGAAAGTCCACGCACGATTACGAAGGTGACGGAGACGCATTAAAGGCCAAGCCAAAGTTTGGAGAAAACGAAACACGCAATACGCACGATGGAACGCGTATTGCGTGTTTCGTTTCATGATGCGCGAATTTTATTAGAGTTGGGCGAAACTAATCAATCGAATGTTACGTTTCTCTATCTCGGCGCGCATTTGGGGGTCGGTGAGAATCTCGAATTCGGTTTTGCGCTGCCAGGCATAGACCGACTCACGGGCAAAGGCTTCATCCACATAGCCGGGATGGCACATGATTTCAAACGTTCCGCTCTCCGGCAGGCTGTCGAGGATGCGGAGCAGTTCCTCGCGGGTTGCGCCTTTGTCGTAGAAAGTAGCAAAGAAGGTGTTGGTAGAGCGCGGCTGGAATTGGGCCAGCAGGCGGGGAGCGGCTTCCTGCATGGGCGCGGCCAGCGAATTTGGGATGCCATCCAGCGTGGCGGCGGGCGCTTGGGCCAGCGGCAGGCGGATGGCGGTATCGTATTCCTGCGCCAGTTCGAGCATCGATTGGAACAAGCCGGGGGTGAAATACGATGAATGATGGTGCGAATCGAGGTGGGTGGGTTTCCTGCCAGCGGCGGCAATGAACTTCTCGATTTGCGCACGCCATTCGGCTTTGGCTTCTGCCGGGTCGATGGAGGCTGCATTTTGGATAAGCGCGCCCAGGCTGAGAAAACTGCCAGCGGGGGATGTCAACGCGCGGACTTTTTCGGAGGCAAGCAACGGCTTCCCGGCAGTCAAAACGAGGTGGACACCCAGCCCCAGGCCAGGAGTCTCATTGACCGCAATTTTGACATCTTCGGCGGCGGTGGGCATGTTCATCATGGCAGTCGTGGAAGTCACCAATCCACGCAGGTGCGCGTCACGGATGCCGCGCGAAATGTCGGCGGTGCGGCCATAGTCGTCAGAGTTGATGATGAGACGGATGGACATGGGAACTCCTGGTAGAAAGCGGGAAATGGACGAGGGAAACAGGCAGGCAGGGAAACAAGGGGCGCTAAGGACGGGAGGAACGGATGGTTTCGTTGATAGCGGTTAAAAGCGAGGCATCGCCGGGGGCGTCGTATTCGATAGTCCAAATCATGATGCCGGAGGCGCGTTCGATGGCGATTTCCGTTTTTTCGCGCATGGTCGGTACGCCGTTGTAACGCTGGACTGCGCCAAGCAGTTCGAGCGAATCCTGCCGGGCGGCGGCTGGGTCGGATTCGACGATTTTGCGGTAGATGATTTCACCGGGCCGGGAGTAGAACGGCACGCCCATCACCAACTTTTCCGGCGGGATGCCGCGCCCCAGCCAGTAATCAAGCCCCAGGTTGAACTGCTCCATGCTGCCGTGCAGGTCGCCGTCGTAGGTCATGATGTTGATGAAGTCCATCAGCGCGAATGATTCGGCGGGGATGCCCTGTCCGTATTCATCGCCGAAGGCAATCACGGCGGCGGTCAGCAGTTTGTCTTTGGGCAGGGCGGCGCGCAATTCGGTCATCAGCGCCAGGAAATTCTGGGCCGACTGCCCCGGGTCGGGATATTCCCAGTCGATGTCGGCGCCATCGATGCCAGTTTCTGCCACGAATTTCACCAACCCGTCAATAAAAACGGCGCGTTTCTGCGGGTCGGCAGCCAGTTCCTCGAACTGGGCATCCCAGCCCCAGCCGCCGACCGAAATCAGCACCTGGACATTGTGTTTGCGGGCTTCTTCGGCCAGTGCTTTCAATTTCCAGGCGTTGGGCATTTGCTGGAAGGTGCCGTCGGCGTTGGGGATGAGGAAGGCGTAGTTGATGTGAGTCAATTTATCGAAGGGGACTTGCTCGACAATCACGGAGGCCGTGACGTAGCCAATCACGCGAAAAGAAGGTTGGGCGGGTTTTCTCATTGGAAATCCTGAACAGGAAACCAGCAAAAGGGAAAGGGAAAGGAAAACGAGGACGATGCGGCGCGAAGTCATCTGACACCGGTCTGGCGCGCAAGTTGGACGGTTTCCACTAGGTGCGCGCGAATCCCTGAATCGGGAGCGAGGCTGCCCATTTCCATTCCCATCAAAACAGCGCCCACCACCGGCGGCGCATCGAGCCGCACGAAACGCGCCCCGGGCGCAACCCGCAGAATCGTCTCGCGCATGGGGTCGGTCAGCAGCGGGCCGCCCTCGAACATGCTGCCCGCCAGGACGACATCGAAAGCCAGCGATTCAAACTCCAGTTGACGTGCGACAGCATTTGCCATTTCGCCGAGCTCACAGCCAGCCCAGTGGATGACTTCACAAGCGGCGGCGTCGCCCGCTTCGGCCACATTGAAGACCAATGGGGCCAGTTCCGCGCCGATGGAATATCGATAGGATGTGTAGCCTTCGAGCAGGTCTTCGACGCTGCTCGCGCCGACCGCTTCGATGAAAGCCTGCGTCAGGGCTGTGGCAGGAATCCGTTTCATCCAGGCAAAATTGACCAATTGCATGGCGCGGAAGACCAGTTCGGTGCCGCCGGCTGCCTCGCCCATCATCACGCCATACCCGGTGACGCGGCCCTCGCGTTGATGGTCGGGAGAAAGCCCCCAGCAGTTACAGCCCGTGCCTGAAACCAGGCCAATCCCCCAGCCTTCTTGCGACCCGGCCACAATGCCCGGTACGGCATCATTGACCATGCGATAGGGACAAGAAAGCCCCAGCCGGTCAATGGTTTCCATCATCAGCGGCTTCTCAGAAGGCCAATCGTACCCGGCAATGCCAAAACCTGCCCCGGAAATCGCAGGAACCGGTAAAGCCGCCGAGTACAAGGCCGCCTCCAGCCCGGCGCGCATGGCTTCGTACATGCCATCATAACCGACGTTTTGCTGGTTGCCCGGGCCGGCCTCGCCAAAACCCACCACCTGGCCAGTTTCGTCGGCGATTAAAACGTGCGTCTTTGTTCCTCCCAGGTCTGCCCCAAGAAAATAGCGCATAAAAACTCCCGGCTCTCCTGTAATTAATGGAGAAGAGCCTAAACACGAAGGACACCAAGTACACAAAGGGGAAAAACGGCGAGTTTTACAGGCATTTTTCCTTCGTGACCTTTGCCTGCACTGTACGCCGGCACACGTGTGTACGTTGTGTTTGAAAAAGATTTTCCCGCTAAAAACGGTAGAACCAAACTCCCTTATGAAGGTGGCAGTCACTTGGAAGTGATTGCCAACGTTGTGACTCGATTATTTCCAAAACTGCGGCAGGTGTTCTTTGTGCGTTTCGAGCATGTCATCGAGCACAGCCTGCACCTTGTCGCCCTTCGGGCCAAGCGGGTGTACCATCAGGGCCTCGTAAGCGGCGTCGCGGTCGCCATGCACCGCCGCTTCGACAGTCAACAACTCATAGGCTTTCACAGCCGCTATCAGCCCGAACTGGGCCGGGGGCAGCGGTTCCGCGGGAATGGGCGTGATGCTGTCTTTTTTGACTGTCGCGGGCATTTCCAACACCCAATCGGCGGGCCATTCCGATACCGCGCCGTTGTTTTTGATGTTGACAATGTGCGTTTCGCCCAGGTCGTTGTAGTGCGCGTTCAGCAACTGCGTGGCAACGGTCGAGTAATATGCCCCACCGCGCTTCATCAAATCGGCGGGCGGTTCTTTGAGTTCCGGGTCGGCGTACTGTTCCAGCAATCCTTTTTCGACCTCAATGACTTCGTCGGCGCGGGAAGGCGGCCATTTTTGTTGCGAGGCCAGCTTTTTGTCGGTGTAATAGAAGTATTGCAGGTAATAGTTCGGGATCATCCGAATGATCTCAACCATGCGCGGGTCCCATTCAGGATGTTCCTCGGCCTTGAGTTCCTTGATAAATTCGCTGATGACCTGCGGCCAGACATCTTCGCCATCGACGGTGAAGCCGCGATGCCAGGAAAGATGATTCAGCCCGAGGGTTTTTAACTCCGTTCGGGAAATGTCGATTGACTTGCCGGTGGCCTTTTCGAGGCCTTCGATAATCATCATCTTGGCTGAGATGGGTACGTTACAGACGCCGACCGAGGGCGTTTCAGCGGCGTATTTGCTGAGGGCCTGGGTGACGAGGCCAGCCGGGTTGGTGAAGTTGACCAGCGGCGCGCCCGGTTTGGAGAGTTCCTTCATATCGTTGGCAATCGACAAAATCACGGGAATCGTGCGCAGGGCCTTGCCCATGCCGCCCACGCCAGTTGTCTCCTGTCCAATCAGACCGTGCCGCAGCCCCAAGTATTCATCGCGGCGGCGGGCTTCCATGTGACCGACGCGCAACTGCGTGGTGACATAATTCGCATCTTTGACGGCTGCGCGCTGATCGGTGGTCAACACCACCTTGAACGGGCTGCCTTTGAACTCGACCATGCGTTGGGCAAAGCCTCCAACAATCCCGAGGCGTTCTTTGTCAATATCCATCAGCCATAATTCATCGAGCGGAAACTGCTCCAAGCGGGCCAGGAAACCGTTCACCAGTTCGGGGGTATAGGTGGAACCGCCGCCAAACACTGCAACTTTCAACATAGATCATCCTTTCTCGAAAAAACACCGTTTCCTTGATAGCTGCGGGCGCGTAAGCGGCTCGTAACGACCAGAAAACGGTGCTGGTAATGCGCAAAAAATATATTTTTTACTTTTCCACGCCGGTAATCACGATGCCCTGGATGAAGAAACGCTGCGCTGCGAGGAAGAGAAGCAGGGGAGCAATGAGAGCCAGCAAGGAACCGGCCTGGATGAGCTGGGGCCGCGAGCCATAGATGCCGTTGAACATGGAGAGCGAGACCGAAATCGGCCAATTGTCTCGGGCAGTCGAAAGATAAATGAGCGGGCCAAAGTAGTCGTTCCAGGCGAAAACGATATGAAAGACGGTAATCGCCATCAGCACGGGGTATGACTGCGGGAGGATGACTTCCCACAGGATGCGCATCGGGCCGGCGCCGTCAATCATGGCGGCCTCGTCCAATTCACGTGGCAGGGTCATGAAGTACTGCCGCAGCAGGAAGACGTTGTAGGCGTTGGCAAAGAAGTGCGGCACAATCAGCGGCAGCCAGGTGCCTACCCACCCAATCGTCTGGAAAAAGGTGTAGGTGGGGATGAGCGTGACGAAACCGGGCAGGAAGATGGTCGAAATCAGGACGATAAACAGGAGGTCGCGGCCTGGGAAGCGGAAACGGGCAAAGCCATAAGCAACCAATACGCAGGAAATCACTGTGCCGATGAGGGTTGTAATGGCATAGAAGGTGGTATTTAACAACACGCGTCCAAGGTCGATGGTGTTCCAAACTTCCACATAGTTCGACCAGGTGGGGGATAATTTCCACGGGCGGTCGAGATTGCGCCAGGAGCCCTGCCAGACGATTTCGCCGGCAGCGGTATTTGCAGGGTCAATGAAGGTGCTTTCGCGCTGTCCTTTTTTGAGAAGCGCCCATTCTTTGACGGAACCATCGGGCTGCGGGACTTTGAAAACTTCCAACTGCTGGCCCTGGTATTCGAATTTGGGAGGCGCGGCGGGCCAGATGGGCGCGCCCACCAACGAAATCTGGTCCTGGGTCTTGAGGGAGGTAAAGACCATGAAGGCAAATGGCGAGAGGAAAATCACCAGGATTGCCAGGGTAAAGGCGGTAATGAATACCGTGTTCAGGTTTTTCATAAGCGGGATGTTCATTGCGCGCCTCCTAAGACCGGCTGTCGCCAGCGTAATAGACCCAATATTTGGAGGTGTAGAACAAAAGGAACGTCACCACCAAGATAATCAAGAACAGGAACCAGGCCAGGGTAGCCCCGTAGGACATGTTCTGGAAAGTGAAGAAGTTCTTGTAAAGGTACAGGTTGTAGAACATGGTCGCACCTCCGGGGCGGCCAGTTCCGTTATTCACGACCAGGGGCGTTGTAAAAAATTGGAATAACCCGACAATACTTAATACCAGGTTATAGAAAATAACCGGTGAAATCATCGGGAAGGTAATGTTCCAGAATGTCTGCCAACCGTTGGCGCCATCCACTTTCGCGGCGTCATATAACTCGGTCGGGACGCCCTGCAAGCCGGCAAGCATAATCAACATGGCATTGCCGATACCCCATATACCCATGAGAATGTAAGTGGGATACACCCAATAGACATCGTTGGCCCATTGCGGGGTCATTTCTTTGGGCATCCCGGCCCACACCAGGAAGCGGTTAATCCATCCCGACTCGGGATTGAGCATACCTCCCCACAGGAAAATCGCAGCCACGAACGGGATGATGTAGGGCATGTAGAACAGGCTGCGGAAGGCCATCTGGCCCTTCAGGTGCGGACTGTTCATCAAAAGCGCAATGAATAGCGGCAGGAAAATGCCAATCGGCAGCGCGAGCAGGCCAAAGGTGATGGTCACGCCCATCGAACTGGGCGTGCTGCTTGATGCGAGGAAAGTTATCCAGGTGCGCGGGTCAATGCCAACTTGCGGGTCATTAAACATCTGGATATAGTTGGCCAGACCGACGAATTTCGGCGCGCTTGCAATCCCATCAGTAATGCGCAGGTCAATGAAACTGAAGAAGAATGATGCAACGATGGGAAGGAATGTAAACACCATGAACCCAAAAATCCATGGGGACAGGAACAGGTAGCCGGTGCGCATTTCGCGCCGCGTTTTGGGCGAAAGGTTGCGAAATGAGTTCAGGGAAGGGATTGAGTTCCGGAAATTCGAAAGCTGCTCAAACATAACGGCGCTCCCTTATATGATTAAATGACAGAACAGGTAGGATGGGGCGGGCGGTTATAGAACCGCCCGCCCAGAGTATAACATGGAGGCTACTACTTGTTGTAGATGACGTTGAGGTCGTCCACCAGTTTCTTGTATTCGGCTTCGTAATCCAGGTTGGAGGTGTTGACCATCAGGTCAGCGAAAGTGCTGAAACGCGCGTTGGCCTCGATGGAGTTGGGCTGGTATTGTTCGGAAGAGGGGGTATCGGGATAAGCGAGACCCTGAACGAAGACATCCCAGCTGGCCTCGGTCACGAACGGGTAGTCAGCGCTCTTGACGGCAAAGAAGGCATCGGTCTTGGAAGCAATCGCGGGCATGGCGCCGTAGATGGGCAGCAGTTTGTCGCCGCCGGTGGTGATGAGGTAAGCCAGGACTTCAAAAGCGGCTTCGGGGTTCTTGGTGCCTTTCCAGACGCGGAAGGTATCGGCGTCGATGCGGCCATTGACCTGTCCATCCGCGCCCATCGGCTGGATGCCAAGCTGGAATTCATAACCGGCATTTTTGAAATCGCCCAGGCAGCAGGTGTACCAGGTTTGGGTCAGGCCCATGGCAGCCTTGCCGCTGTTGAAAACGTTGCCAGCGCCGAATTCAGGCGAACCAGAGAGCGGGCCGGATGCAATGAAGGGTTCGGGACCATACATGCCATCGTAGTACCACTTCCAGGCCTGTTTCCAGCCATCGGGCAGGGTCGACTTGTATTCGCCCTTCTTATCTCCAGAGTACATCTTGGCTGCGCCATCATAGAAGGTGGCAACGGAGAGGATGGACTGCCACTGGGCGTTGTAGCCAACCTGCACGATAGAATTGCGGTCGAAATCAGGCGATTTGGCGTTGTTGCCGTTCTTGTCGACGGTCAGGCGCCGGGCAACTTCGGTAACAGTATCCCAATTCCAATCGACCATCTTGCCATCGAGTTCGTATTTATCGCCATATTTCTGGGGCGGATAAGCCAGGTCGGCTTCGTCGAACATGGCAGGCACAAAGTACATGGCGCCGGGGAACACGGCAAAGGGCAGGCCAACCTGTTCGCCTTCGACCTGGTAGAACTTCACCAGGGCCGGGTCGAAGATGCTGGTATCAAAGTTGGCTTTTGTGATATAGGGAGCCAGGTCGAGCCACTGGCCGTAGAAGTCATTCGAGCCGCCCCAACCGACTGGGCCAACGATATCGGGGCCGCTGCCGGAGGCAATCTGGGTCGAGAGCGTGTCACGGGCTGCCTCGTAAGGCACGATTTCGAGCACGAGTTCGATTTTGTCCTGCGAGGCATTGAAATCTTTGACGACTTCTTCCTGGACAGTGACCTGGTCGGCATTGGTGCCGGTGCCGAGACCGACAAACCAGCGAACCTTGATTTTCTCAGCGGGCTTGGCAGCGCCGCCGCAGGCGGTCAGTACCATCGAAGCCACGATGAGCAGGGCAAACAAAACGTACAGGGACTTTTTCATGGTGAGATTCTCCTCTTTATGATTTTTGGAAAGGAACGATTGTCGGATAAGCAGTTAGAGTAGCGATATTCAAATCGTGACACCTCCTATACATTAGTCCGGGGCTGTTGGGAAACGCAGCCACACGAACGGCGAATGATAATTTCAGTAGGCAGCAAGGTCGCAGACTCGGCAGGCCTTTCTTGAAGCAAATTGAACAAAAGCTGCGCCGCAGTCCGCCCGACCTGCTCAGTGGGGGCTTTCACTGTCGTCAGCGGCGGGTTCAAGAAAGAAGACAATCGCGAATCATCAAACCCAACCACTGAAACATCCTCGGGAACCCGCAAACCCGCTTCGCGCAAGGCATTTAACGCCCCAATCGCAGCGTCATCATCGCCTGTAAAAATGGCGTCGAAGCGGACGCCGTTGCGGGAGATGAAATTTTTCACATTTTTATAAGCCACAAACTGGTCGAACTCGCCATTCAGGATTAATTCCGGATTGACCGGCAAACCGTGCGCATCGAGCGCATCGCGGTAGCCTTGCTCGCGCCAGCGTGAGTCTTCCTGCTCCTTAGGACCGCGCAGGAAAACAATAGAACGCCTCCCATGCTCTTCAATCAGGTGTGAAATGATTTTGCGCGTGGCGGCCTTGTTTTCGACGGTCACAAACGGGACCTTCAACTGCGATGGCGTGGTGCGATGAATGAGGACAATCGGGAATTTGACGCGGCACAAGTCTATCAACTGTTCTTCGTTGAGGCAATCGGCATAACCCAGTAATCCATCGGTATTATGTGGGCCAATTGGCGGGGGGCGATGCGGGTATGCCTTGTGGTCATACGTCGCAACCAGCAAATTGTAATGGTATTCGCTGACCACCGCTTCGATTCCACTCAAGAGCGGCGCGAAGAAATCGGTGTGCATATTGTGAAGGACGAGTCCGACGGTCAGCGTGCGGCGGGTTGCCAGTTGTCGAGCCGCCGCGTGCGGCTTGTAATTCAAGTCGAGCATGACCTGCTGGATGCGCTCCGAAACTTCCTGCGAAACCGGCGCATTTTGATTAATAAACCGACTGACAGTCGCCACAGAGACTGCGGCGTGCCTGGCAACATCGCGGATGGTAACAGAGGATAACTTCCTGGTCATGTTATGCGCCTGCGTAACCGGTTACAGTAACCGGTTACATTAAAGCATAATTAACCATGCGAGTCAATAGTTTTTTGTCACTTTCGGTGTCACGAAATCGCGTTTACCCCAACCCGCAATCCTAAAACCACGCAAAGCCAGGCCAATCAAGCCAATAAACCTATCAGAACTAAAAAGTCAGAAACTGCCCAAACTGGTTAAAATGAAATGTATGTTTTTGCAAGAGTGCGTTGTTCATTTTCCAACGAAAGGAGGTAAAAAATGCAGAAATTTTTCAAAAAGGCCCAGGGCATGGTCGAATACGCGTTTATTCTTGTGTTGGTCGCAATCGTCATTGTTGTCGCCATTGCCACAATGGGGCCAGGGGTTGGCAACTTGTACATGTCCGTTGTCAATAGCCTATAAATCAAATTCCCGCTATCAGGCGGGAATTTTTATCGATTC
>Ga0209835_1000877_pt1 | contig 18230 bp, 21 predicted proteins | sample LakKivwa52mmetaG_FD_184138 | JGI IMG/M metagenome (GOLD analysis project Ga0209835, IMG submission 184138) | Anoxic lake water microbial communities from Lake Kivu, Rwanda to study Microbial Dark Matter (Phase II) - Lake Kivu water 52m metaG... | ecosystem: Environmental > Aquatic > Freshwater >...
TTGACTTGATAAAACAAAGATCAGTCTTATTTTTTTTTATAGAGCATAATGTAAAAAATAAACAACACCAATTTTGTCTATTAGGTACCATCGTCTAAAAAAAATGACCAATTTTGTCTATTACACCTAAATTGTCAAAAGGAGTATATTTGATTAAAGTTGCAAATGAAAATCATGTAATTGTTAGGAAGTTTATCATAGAAGATTAAGTTATCGTTCCTGTTTTCAGCATTATATGTATTCTTTAGCTATTATAGCTTAAGTTCAATTTTTAAAATTGCTTTAACTAATTTGCCTTTCTTCTTTTATCTTTTTACTTTTCTCTTTTAACTTGTTTCAAAAATACACCCTGTAATAAAAACCCGGAATTATTCCCAACTGGTATTGTGTAATAATTGCTTTCTTTGCAGCACTGTATTCCTGTCTGAACACATTCTGGTGATTGGTAAAATTATCTACTGTTACTGAAACTTCATGTGAAAATCGTTTTAACTCAAAGCGGGCTCCCACTTTAGCATCAAATTTATAATATGGATCAAATTGCTTGCTGTAAGCCATTGAGTAAATCCTGACAGTACTTTTGTAGAGTTTCGACATTTCAAGATCAATGGGTGTATAACGCTTTCCACCACTGAAAACTGCTTTCAGACTGAAAAATAATGTTTTTCCATTTTTCAGATCAAATTCCTTACCGGCTAATGCATTAAAAATGTAATTGCTGTTGAACTCAGTGTTTCTCTCGATTTTATCTGAGGCTGTGTATTTGCTCTCAAACAGTGAAATGGAAATGAGATAATAAAATTTGCTGCTGAAATATTTTTCAAGACTTAACTCAATGCCATAATTGTATCCTGTTACTTTATTAACCAGACTGTCGGCAATTAAATCACTGAAGCCTGAACCCAGATTACTGATATTCAGCAAACTGAATGAGGATGGATGCGACTCAACAGGAACATTATAAATGTATTGATAGTAACACTCTGTTTTAAATCTTACATTGTCGCTGATTAATCTGCTGTAACCTGCAACAACATGTTGTGTTTTACTGAAATCAAGCTTATTATTAGTTGAAATAAATTCATTGCCAGAAATTTTTGTTTTGGCAAAAAGTGTTGCCAAAGGTGCAGTTTTGCTATGCAAACCATAGGCTAAATAGACTGAGCTTAAATCGTTTATCTGATAATTAAAGCTCAGCCGTGGTTCAGGAGATATTTTATTGGTTAAAGTAAAATAGTTGAGATTCAGCCCTGTTTTGATGCTGAATTTTTCAGTAATTTTAAAATGCCATTGCGAATATGCAGTCAATAAAACAGGACCATCAATCACATTCACTTTATCTTCAACAATACTTATAAACTCATTATTTTTATCATTGTATCTTTTAGCATCCAGATTAAAGAATAATTTCTGAGCTGATAAACCTGATTTGACAGATATTCTTGAACTGAATTTCTTACTCATGGTATATTTCATTGATATTCTTTTGTCGTTGGATTTGTCGTAAAACACATTAAATGGTTCATCAAGATCATTCAGCGTGTCCACACTTGATTTCATTTTCTGATAATAAAATGACAACAATAACTTCTGATTCAATTTCTTTTTATTCAACCAGTTATAAGCAATTCCGCTTGCAGCAAGATCGCTTCCCATATAATAATTTTCCCTTTTGGGATCAGCAGTAAAATCCCCGTCTTTTTCTTCACTATCGAGCAATGCCATTTTACCGGTACCTGTCAGACTGAAAAATGATAAGCTACCTTTGCCAAGTGGAATTTGTATTTTAGTTGTTAAGTCCTGATATCTGGGAACACCTGAAATTTTAAGGTCAATGAATTTATCGAGAATATCCATTGTACTGTAACGATAATTTAGGAGGTAAGATGCACGATTCTTTTTGCTGAAAGGTCATTCAAAAGTAGCTTCAAGACCCAAAATACCAGCCTGTAAAGTATATTCATGTTGCTCATTGTTGCCGCTTCGAAGTTTTAAATCTAAAACACCCGACAACGCCTGATTATACTCTGCAGGAAATGCACCGGTCAGAAAATCGCTGTTGGAAAGAACATTATTGCTAAGCATGCTGATTGGGCCCCCGGTAGTTCCCTGGGAAGCAAAATGATTGGGATTCGGAATTTCAACATCATCCAGCAACCAAAGCAAACCGGCAGGAGAATTACCACGAATAACTATTTCGTTTGACATTTCACTGGCAGAAGTAACACCTGCATAGTTCATGGCCATACGTGCCGGGTCGGCCATACTACCGGCATAGCGGAAAGCCTCTTCAATATTGTATTTCATGACACTGGCTGTTGTCATTTTGTTGTTGCTTTCAAATTTGTCTTTATTGGCAGTAATGACGACTTCTTTTTGACTCAGAACACTTTCTTCAAGTTCTATGGAAAGCACAACTTCTTTAGCAGAGTGAACCAGAATGGGTATCATTACTTCTTTATATCCAATAAAACTGACCCTGAGATTATGTTTACCAATTAATACATTTTCGAATCTGAATTTCCCTTCTTCATCAGTAGAAACACCCTTAATTTGAATACTATCCATTAAAACAACATTGGCACCTGGAAGTGGCGTACCAATAACTTTATCTTTAACAACTCCCCGAACAACCTGCTTAATTTGATTTTGTGGAAAAGCAATTAGAGAAATTAAGCTTGCCGATAATATCAGGAGAACAGTTTTAAGCATTGTAATGTAACAATTAAATTAAGAAGTCAGTTTTGCTCAAAAATCAAGCTTTTACGTTTTGAAAATCAACTTTAATAAGAAAAATGAAAAAAAATTTGCACATTAATTTTGCTATTGTATATTTGACCATTCGGTTAAACCTTATAATTAAATCAAATTGTTAATTTTATTAGTTAAATCAAATGGTTGAGCTTAAGCAAGATACAGAAAACAAGATTTTGGAGGCTGCAAAAATTGTTTTTTTGCAAAAAGGAATGGATGGAGCCCGCATGCAGGAAATAGCAGACGAGGCAGGAATTAACAAAGCTTTGCTGCATTACTACTTTCGTTCGAAGGAGAAACTTTTTGAAGCAGTTTTCAAAGATGTGCTGGGAGATTTCTTTCCCAAAATTAGTGAAGTCATGTTATCGGATTTGCACTTATTCGACAAAATTAAGCACTTTGTAAAAGAGTATTCCAATTTGCTTTATGGCAAGCCTTATATTCCGGGTTTTATTATTATGGAAGTCAACCGTAATCCACAAGCCATTACTAATTATTTCAGCAGCTATGCAGAAAAAATTGCAAAAGCCAATTTACCTGCTCTTGCTAAACAAATACTTGAAATGAGTAAAAATGGTGAAATCAGACCGGTTGACCCTAGGCATCTGATTATGAGCATGCTCTCCATGATTGTTTTCCCGATAATAAGCAAACCTATCGTGAAGGTAATTTTATTTCAGAACAATGATGAAGATTATAATCAGTTCCTACAGCAACGTGCTGATTATGTTTCTGATATGATTATTAATTCAATTAAAATAAAATGAAAATAAGACTCTTTTTTATTGCAATTTTTCTTCTTTTTTTACAGATAAAGTCAAACTCACAAGATACTATCAGTCTGGAAAAATGTAAAATTGCTGCGATCAATAACTACGCTGGGACAAAGAATATTGACCTTTATAAATCTGCAGAAACTTACCAATTGAGTAAAACATCTGCTGCCTATCTTCCAAAACTCAACCTGAATGCTCAGGCCACATGGCAATCGGAAGTAACAAGCATTGATTTGTCAGGTTTACCCTTCCCTATAAATATTGATCCTCCTTCAAAAGATCAATACAAAGCAGTACTGGAAGTCAGCCAAATGATTTATGACGGAGGAATGACAAAAAAGCTGAAAGCTGTTCAACAAGCTGAAACAGAAATAAATTTAGCCGGAGTAAAAGTGGAACAATCTAAAATTGAAGACCAGATTAACCAATTATATATCAATGTACTATACCTCAATAAACAACTAGAGTTAAATGAGTCTTTAAAAACTCAATTGGAGCAGAAATTAAGGAAGGCTGAATCAGGGGTAAAAAATGGAGTTTTATTAGAAACAGCAGTCAATGTTATTAAAGCTGAAGTTTTAAAATTAGAGCAACTTCAAATCGGTCTGAAATACAAGAAAAAAACAGCACTTCAGTCACTGTCAACTCTGACAGCTTTAAAAATAACTGAAAACACCATCATGCAGGAAATCAGGGTTGAGTTAATTGATGGAGTTAATCTTCGTGTAGAAGAAGTTGTTTTTGAATATCAAAGGAATAAAATAGATCAAAACATTGGCTTATTATCAGCATCCCGCTTTCCTAAATTATATTCTTTCGGACAGTTTGGTTATGGCAGACCGGGATTAAACTTTTTTAGCACTGAATTTCAGCCTTATCTATATGCAGGAGTCAGTCTGACATGGAATATCTGGGATTGGAACCAGGTAAAAAATGACAAAGCAAATCTTCAAATTCAAAAAGAAATGATTGATGTGAAGCATGACTTATTTAGCCAATCAATTGATATGCTGAGAACTACTGAAATAAATAATATTGAAAAATATAAAGAGGCCATTAAAAAAGACGAGGAAATTATCGCCTTGAGAGAGAAAATTACAAAAGTAGCCTCCAGTCAACTGGATAATGGGACAATTACTGCAACCGAATATCTTGCAGAGGTCAATGCTGAAATGCAATCACGACTGAATCTTGAGTTAAATAAAGTGTTGTTTATTCAGGCTAAATTGAATTTGAATTTTATTAACGGATATTAAAATTTAGGAAAATGAAAATACTATATGTTTTATTAATGTTGTCATTACTGATTGTTTCATGTAAAAGAGACCATAAATCAGATGCATACGGAAATTTTGAATCACGCGAAATAATAGTTTCTGCACTGGCAAGCGGACAATTGGTTAATTTAAATATTGATGAAGGTCAGGTTGTTGATTCAGGAATTGTAGTCGGGAATATTGATACCACCTCTCTGATGATTCAGAAAGAGCAACTTATTGCTAAAAAAGATGCAATTTTGACAAAATTCTCAAACATTAGTGCTCAGGCAAAAACCTATGAAGAACAATTGAAAGTGGCTAAGACTGAAAAGGAAAGGATTACAAAATTGCTAAAAGATGGTGCTGCTACATCACAACAAATGGATGATATTAATGGAAAAATTAAAGTGCTGGAAGCACAGATTGTTTCTGTTACTTCACAGGACCCTGGTGTTTCCAAAGAAGCAGTTTCTATTGATAAACAAATTGATCTGATTGATTATCAGTTAAAAAACTGCAAAATTGTCAATCCTGTTGCAGGCACTGTGCTGACAAAGTATGTTGAGCAAAGCGAAGTTGTTTCAATCGGAAAACCGATTTATAAAATAGCAGATTTAAAAAGCATGTATTTGAGGGTTTATATTTCAGGAAATCAATTGTCAACTGTGAAAATTGGTCAGAAAATAAAAGTTCTTATTGATAATAATTCAAAGAAAATGAAGGAGTTAGAAGGAGTTGTCACCTGGATAAGTAGTAATGCTGAGTTTACTCCAAAGATTATTCAGACAAAAGAAGAAAGAGTTAATCTGGTTTATGCGATGAAAGTTAAAGTAATTAATGACGGAAGCTTGAAGATTGGAATGCCTGGGGAGGTTGTTTTTGAGTAGGCATTTTTAAGTAGGCAGTTTGCAGTAGGCACCAAAAAGCAGGTAAAAATGATTAGAATAAATACCATATCAAAATCGTTTGGAGAAGTAAAAGCTTTATCTGAGATTAATCTTGCGATAAACAAAGGTGAGCTTTTTGGCTTTATTGGACCTGATGGTGCAGGGAAAACTACTTTATTCAGAATTATTGTTACACTATTAAAACCAGATGGTGGTAACGTCAGTGCTTTTGGACTTGATACTTTTTCCAACTACAAAGAAATCAGAAAGATTGTTGGATACATGCCTGGCCGGTTTTCATTATACCAGGATTTGACAGTTGAAGAAAACCTGAACTTCTATGCAACTATTTTTGGTACAACTATTCAGGAGAATTATCAATTGATAAAAGACATATACGCTCACATTGAGCCATATAAAAAACGTTTGGCTGGAAAACTATCAGGTGGAATGAAACAAAAACTGGCGCTTTCTTGCGCACTGATACACAAACCCGAATTACTTGTTTTAGATGAACCTACAACAGGAGTTGATGCTGTCAGTCGGAAAGAGTTTTGGGAAATGTTGTTAAATCTTAAGAACCAGGGAATTACAATAATAGTTTCAACACCTTATATGGATGAAGCTGAAAAATGCGATCGTGTTGCGCTTATCCAGGAAGGGAAAATACTATCAGTAAATGAACCTAAAAATATTATTAGAGAATTTAAAGCAGATTTACTTTCAATTTCTTCAGATGATAATTACTTATTATTGACAACATTGCGCGATTTTCCTCGAACAGAATCTGCCTTTCCTTTCGGACAATCAGTTCATTATACCGAAAAAGGAAACATGATTCAATCAATTGATGAAATAAACAGTTTTTTAAAAAACAGAGGCATCAGCAATGTAAAAATTGAGAAAGTCAATGCAGGGATTGAGGATTGTTTTATGAAGTTGATGAATGAAGAGAATATTTATATGAGTGGGGGGATTAATTTTAATGTCGGGGGAATGAATTCCACCTCTATTTAAAGCTAATTATGAGAAATGATCAATTGAAAACGAATAACATAGCAGGGGATTTCAATCCCCTGCATGAAAAATTAATAAAAATTCTAAAAATAGCAGAGGATTTAAATCCTCTGCTATAAAAAATTAAATCGCATAAATAAAGAATTACAATATGTCATTTTCACAGATTTGGATACATACAGTTTGGGCAACAAAAAAACGTGATCCTCAGTTAAAAAAGGATATAAGAATTCAGATTTATAAAAAATTTAGAGAAATAGCAAAAGAGAAATCTTATTTTTTAGATACAATTGGTGGTGTTGATGACCATGTCCACATTTTATTTAGCATGAAACCTAATCAGACTATTTCCAATATAGTAAAAGACTTTAAAGGCATTTCTTCAAAATGGATAAATGACAATAATATTACAGAACAGTATTTCGAATGGCAGGTTGGCTTCAGTGCATTTACAGTTTCTGCATGGAATGTAGAGCTAATTCGAAATTACATTAAAAATCAGGAACAGCATCACAAAAACCTAGGTTATGATGATGAAATTAATAAATTAGATATTGGAGAACTTACATAATTTATGAGAAAGAAAACGAAATTTTTATTTTTATATCGGGGGGAATGAATTCCCCCTCTATTTAATGCTATTATGAGAAATGATCAATTAAAAACGAAAAACATAGCAGGGGATTTCAATCCCCTGCATAATAAAATTAATAATAAATCCAAAATCAGCAGAGGATTTAAATCCTCTGCTATAAAAAAACATTATGCATTCAAATTCAATCATATCAGTTAATAATCTTGTCAAAAAATTCGGCTCTTTCATTGCGAACGATAAGCTCTCATTTGAAGTAAGTAAAGGTGAGATTTTTGGATTTCTTGGTGCAAATGGTGCCGGAAAAACAACAGCCATCCGAATTCTTTGTGGTCTTTCTTACCCAACTTCCGGTGAAGTTAAAATCGCAGGTCATGACATTTACAAGGAAAGGGAACAAATAAAAAGAAAGATTGGCTACATGAGCCAAAAATTCAGCTTGTATGAGGACTTAACTGTTTATGAAAATATTCGCTTTTATGCAGGTATCTATGGTATAGATAGAAAAACCATCAGGTTAAGGACTGAAGACTTGCTTGACAAACTCAAAATGAAAGAAATCAGGGATAAACTAATCAAAGATTTGCCATTAGGATGGCGCCAAAAGCTTGCTTTTTCAGTAGCTATTTTTCACAATCCTGCCATTGTCTTTTTAGATGAACCTACAGGAGGTGTAGATCCCATTACCAGACGTCAGTTTTGGGAAATGATTTATCAGGCTGCAAATGAAGGAATTACAGTATTTGTAACTACTCATTATATGGATGAAGCAGAATATTGCCACAGAGTTTCAATCATGACAGAAGGAAGAATCGCTGCTATTGACACCCCTTTAAAACTGATGGAAAAATATGAAGCAAAAAATATGGATGAAGTGTTTCTAAAAATCGCAAGAGCTTAAATTACAATGCAATGAAGAGATTTTTCGGATTTGTTAAAAAAGAGTTTTATCACATCTTCCGAGATTGGCGTACGCTTATTATCCTTTTTGGCATGCCTGCTATTCAGCTTTTACTCTTTGGATATGTGATTACAAATGAAATAAAGGATGTTGGCATTGCTGTTTTTGACCAATCTAAAGATGAAGTAACAATAAAGCTTACCAATAAAATCGCTTCTTCGGGTTATTTTAAAATTATTGATCAGGTTGAGAGTTATCAGGATATTGAAAAGATTTTCAAAAAAGGAAAAGTTAAAGAAATTATCGTATTTGAACAGGATTTTGCAAAAAAAATAAAAAAAGAGGGGGCTGCAGATATTCAATTACTCACCGATGCTTCAGAGCCAAATACTGCCAATCTGATTGTCAATTATACTTCAGGAATTATTGCTTCATTTAACAAAGAGTTAAATCCGTTGGCAAATGCAAAAATGAGGATTACGCCAGAAGTACGTATGTTGTATAATCCTGAACTAAAAGGTGTTTTTATGTTTGTACCAGGGATCATGGCGATGCTGCTGATGCTGGTTTCTGCCATCATGACCTCGATTTCCATAACCCGCGAAAAAGAGTTGGGAACTATGGAAGTATTGCTGGTTAGTCCTCTGAAACCTGTTCAGATTATTTTTGGAAAAGTAATGCCTTATGTGTTTTTAGCATTTGCCGATGCTTTGATTATCATAGCAATAGGTCATTTTGTTTTTGGAATGCCAATAGTAGGAAGTTTGGCTTTACTGATGCTTGAATCTTTGTTGTTTATCACAGTAGCACTTTCATTGGGAATACTGATTTCTACTGTTACCAACAGCCAGCAAATAGCCATGATGTTGTCAATGGTGGCTTTGATGTTGCCAACCATACTGTTGTCTGGTTTTATTTTCCCGATTGAAAATATGCCCTGGATTTTACAGGCCTTGTGCCAGCTCATGCCACCTAAGTGGTTCATCATCATTATAAAAAGTATTATGCTCAAAGGAAATGGCTTTTTATTCGTTTGGAAGGAAACTTTAATACTTTTGGGGATGGCTGCATTTTTTATCATTTTGAGCATCAAGAAGTTTAAAATCAGATTGGAGGGATGACACTATGAAAACAATACTATTCATCCTTCAAAAGGAGTTTATCCAAATATTCAGGAACAAAACCATGCTTCCGATTATTTTTGTTGTTCCTATTGTTCAGTTAATCATACTGGTACATGCTGCAACATTCGAAATGAAGCACATTAAAATGTATGTAGTTGACAACGATATGTCTGCTACTTCAAGGAAACTGGTTTCCAAGTTTTCCGGCTCACCATTTTATAAAATTAAATTTGTCTCATTTTCTTATCCTGATGCTGAAAAATGCCTCCAAAACGGTAGTGTGGACGTTGTTTTAAGAATACCTGTTCATTTTGAAAGAGATTTATTTAAAGCAGATGAAGCTAAAGTACAGCTTTCGGTAAATGCAATTAATGGTGTGTCAGCAGGATTGATTTATGCATATTCCAACCAGATTATCAGCAGTTTAAACAGAGAATTGATTTCAAAAAATATTTCTGTTGTTGAAAACACCATGGCACCTGAAAACATCAATGTAAGCTATACGCACTGGTATAACCCTCAATTGAATTACAAAACATTCATGGTTCCGGGAATCTTAGTGCTGCTGGTAACACTGATTGGTCTCTTCTTAGCAGGTATGAATGTAGTTCGGGAAAAAGAAATTGGCACCATTGAGCAGATCAATGTTACCCCGATTAAAAAATACCAGTTTATGGCCGGAAAACTTATTCCTTTCTGGATAATTGCTTTGTTTGAGCTTGCTTTCGGACTTACTTTGGGTAAATTGCTCTTTAATATACCAATGGTTGGTAATCTTGGACTTGTATTTCTTTCTGCTGCGGTATATCTGATAGCAGTGCTTGGTATGGGGCTTTTTATCTCCACATTAGCCAACACTCAACAACAGGCCATGTTTTTATCTTTCTTTTTCATGATAGTTTTTCTGCTCATGAGCGGTCTATTCACTTCTATTGAGAGCATGCCAAACTGGGCACAGCAATTCAACCGAATCAACCCTATTGCCTATTTTATTAAAATCATGCGTATGGTTTTATTGAAAGGCTTTGGCTTTTCAGATATCAAATACGAATTCTTTGCACTGATTATCATTGGATTAAGTGTGCTGACGCTGGCTGTGAGGAGGTACAGTAAGGTGGCGTAATTATCTTGTTTATGTAAATCATGGATTTATAAATCAAGATGGCCTGGAAAAAAGCATTTTTACGTTTTTGATTTAAAGGTATATCCAATTTGTAAAATCAATCTTGGGTAAGGTAACCAAAAAGGCCCGGGTAGTGAATGATATTCTTCGACAATTGTTCCATAATCGTAATGATACCAGTTTCGTTCAAGATAAATTTTTTTACCATATTCAACTCCAATTCCAGTGTCAATAAAAATTTTTTTTCTTTTAAAGAGATAGTATTTTTTACCTATTGCTAATCCCATGTTACACTTATAAAATCGATAATCTGATAAATAAACAGCAGGTGCACCCATATCTGGGAAACCATCTCCATCCTCAAAATATGCATATTTGAAGTAGAGACTAGTCCACGTATTGTTTAAGTATTTATTTTTAGATTCAAAATAGTATTTTAGTCCAAATAGGAGTCCCCAATTAATTCCATTCGGATCTTCAATTGCATGTTTATAAACATGGGAAACATTTACATCAAAATAAAGCTGTCTGTAAATTTTTTTTTCAAAACCTAAATTATAAAGTTCAATAAATCCACTATTTGTTGGTGTAACAATACCGATTCCTTTGATAATGTAATCCTGAGCAATAATTGAAAAATGGGAACTGGTGATAAAAAAAAACAAGAAGAATATTTTACTTTTCATTTTACATTTTTTTTCACTACAAATATTAATGTCCCAGCTAAGCATTCAATAATTAATACCTTACAAAATTAAAGGTATTTTCCAGTTTTTAAAATTTTATTTTAAAGTATTATCCATGATTACATTGCCAATTAAAGGTACAGTAAGGTGGCTTAATTAAGGATTGCGAATTGAGGATTTGGGATTGAGGAAATTTGTCTATGCCTGAATTTAGTTGACCTTTTATTGTCAATTGTAAACTCCTTTTTACGACCATCAGGTAATGCGAAACTGAGGTCTTTTTTTCGGCAAAATTTTGAAGAACTCGATGTTCGAAAAATTTTAAAAACAAGAGGTTACTCATGATTCACCTCCTGTTTTTGACCTTCAGTATAAAGCTTTACTTTTGGTCTTTTTTCGGCATTCAAAGTTAATACATATTCTTCAAAGCTTGCCGGTGAATATTTATTATCATGGCTTTTATGGGGACGACTGTTATTATAAGCTTCTACAGCTATTTTTAACCCTTTTTCAACATCACTAAGGTTGTTGAATGTCCAATTTGACATATATTCATTTTTGATTATTCCGTTTATTCTTTCTGCGTATGCATTTTCGTATGCTGCATCGCACATACTAATCGTACATTCTTTCGATTCAAGTAGTGATGTATAAGCATTCGATGCATACTGGCTTCCTCTGTCAGAATGATGTATAAGTCCTTTATATTTGACCTTTTTTCGCATTTTAAATGCCATTTTTAATGCATTCATATTGGCTGTTGTTACTAATGTTGTGCTTGCATTATAGCCTACGATCCTGCGTGAATAAACGTCTATGATGAATACCAGATAGTAAAATTTGTTTCCTGTCCATAAATACGTAATATCGCTTTGCCATACCTGGTTGACATCTGTTAACTCAATTCCTTTTATGTGATTTTTATATTGGTAACATTTTACTGAATAGGTTGTCCTGACATAGTTTCTTGGATAAATAACTCTATATCCGCTGTTTAATAAAATGTTTTCAAACTTATCTCTGCCTATTTTTTCAGGTAATATCATGTCATACATCTTTCTTACTCCAATTTTTGGATGTACTGCCCTTATTTCATCAGCTTTCATAAACAAGTGTTCTACGTATGTCTCTTCTTTTTCAAGGTGTTTCTTATTCTGGTAAAAAGCTTGTTTACTTATGCCTGCTATTGCATATACAGCTTTCATTTTGTGTTTCCCTTTATTTTCTTTGAACCATCCAATGACTCTGATTCGTATTTTTTTTTAATATCTGTACCCAGTTCTTCTGAACTAAAATCTATTACTTTTTCCAGAAAATCTATGATAAGTTGTTTCTGTCCAATAATGCGTTCCATTTCTGCTACTTTTTTTTGCAATAGCTGGGTCTTCTTTGATTCGCTTTCCATCTCTATTACTTGGGTTATTCCTTTCTTCAAATGTACAGAATATTTATGAATCCATTTATATACAGCAGTTCCGCTGACTTCGTAAATTCTGCATAATTCGCTCACCCCAATTAAGTTTTGTTCAAGCTCTTTTACTTTCTGTTTTTTGAAATCTTCACTAAAATATCGATGATTTCTGATTACTTTTTTTACTGATTTGTTTTCCATTTTTCCTGATTTTTATAAACCATTTTTTATCTTTTTTTGGTCAACCTATTTCAGGCACGGACAATTTACAATTTCGAATTGGTGACTGTAGATTTTAATCGTATTTTTGCCTAAAATCTTTATAAATTTAGTTTAAGCTGAAATAATACTAAGGAATCCTAAGAAACCTGAATTTTCTGAAATGAAAGTGGTTTCGCTGATGGATAGTGGAGCTTTACAACTTTGTATTCCTGAACACATCAGTATTCAGTTAGGTTTTGAAGCATTGGATAACAAAGAGCTTACCCTTACTGATGGCTCAAAGAAAATTGTTCCTTATGTTGGTCCGGTTGAAATTCGGTTTAAAAACAGGATTGGATTTACCGGTGCACTGGTTTTTGGCGAGCAAGTTTTATTTGGTGCTATTCCAATGGAAGATATGGATTTGGTGATAATTCCTTCTTTGCGAAAGCTTGATGTAAATCCTGAAAGCCCTAATATTGGTGTTTCTGTGGCTTTCTGATACCTCCCGCCCAACCAATTCACTTAAAAAGCACTCAGTCAAACAATCCTGAACCTGATTCTTTGTAAGTGAAACAGGAAGGAAACAATTCAGCTTATAATGCAGCAACTTGTTTTTGAATGAAAATTTTAATTTCATTCCAGCTTACATTCCCGCCTATTAATTTTGGATCAGGGTCATTTTCTGCATCAGCAAAATAAGTCAGACTTTTGATTAATTGAAATACTGAATCGTGCAAAAACATTTTTTTGTATTTGTCAAGTAAATCATCAAGTTTGAAAATTTCTAAGAGATAGAAAATGTCATAAAAATCCTTTTTTCTTCCCCTTCCATTTATTGCATCCAATTTCATTAAAGCAATATCTTCAATGGTTAATAACCTGAAATTATCAATAATTATTACCGGATTCTGAAATTGATACCTAAACCTGATAAAATCTACTTTGATATTATTTATTTCGACTATTAATGTGTTTTTGCCTTTATAATTGATATGAAAAGCAGAATAATGCTCTTCAAGAAGAGCAATAATGTCATCTGTCTCAAACTCATTTAATGTGAAAAAATCAAGGTCAACAGAGGCTCTGTGCCCGATTTGCAGCGCAAGTGATGTTCCACCGACAAGGACAAAGTCGTCCAGTAAAGGAAACCTCATCAGTTCCTTTAATAATTCCAGTGTACCTGATTCGACTGCCTGTAATTGTAACATCTGAATTCATTAAAAGCTTTGTTGAAATATGCCGAACAAAAACTGAGCGTTTTATCATCAAGATACCTGATGTTTATAACAATTTCTATAAACTTATCACGACCATAATAGGCTAAAGTCGATTTAAAACATTCCCAGCTTCCCATAGATACTACCCTATCCACAATAAAAGAGGCATGCTTTTCCATGTCAATTTTATTTTTATCAGTATCCCAAAACAAACTTTCAGGGAAATCAATATTTATATTTTTCAGCAACATCTATTTTATTCTTGCAAAAATACTTTCCTTTGATAGAATTGTGCTTTTTTTTTAAAACAAAATGTTAGCTTATTATACGCAAAGTTGATGTTTCTTTGCATCACAATAATATTATTTATTGCAACGGGCAAAAAATAAAAAATATACCCACTGTTATTTATCGTAACTGGCAAACTGAGATTGTGTGTAGATGCAAAATACATCAAGGTTTCGATGATATTGAAGTGTAGATGCAATCTACATACATACGGGGACGGAATATATTTTACAAAGAGCCTACCCTAGTATTCACTTATGGTAATCTTCTCGATCTTATCACCCTGCTGAATCAAATCAATTACCTCTAATCCTTCCACCACTTTTCCAAAACAAGTATGATTACGGTCGAGATGGGCAGTATTTTGTCTGCTGTGACATATAAAAAACTGAGAACCACCTGTATCGCGTCCTGCATGGGCCATCGAAAGAACACCTCTATCGTGGTATTGATTATCACCATCAAGTTCACAATTAATTTTATATCCCGGTCCACCAATTCCTGTTCCATAGGGACATCCACCCTGAACGACAAAATTTGGTATAACTCTGTGAAAGTTTAATCCATCGTAAAATCCTTTCTTCGACAATTCAACAAAATTTTTAACAGTATTTGGTGTATCTTTTTCAAAGAATTCTACTTTCATCGTGCCTTTGGCAGTCTTAATTTCAGCTTTATACATAAATTTTTTATTAATTAATTTTAAGGCAAAAATACAATTGCTTACAACTTATGAAATAATATTATCTTGCACCACTTTTTCAAAACCTAAATTTAAGTAATTCATCATTTTTGATGGGCTAAATCATTTAAGTGAGAACAAAAATCTATTTTTTCATCTCTGTTCCGGTTTATTTACTGTTATACTCTTTTACAACAATTATTGTTTTTATAGTATTGTTGTTGTCTGTCTTAAAAATGAAAAAATTAGTAAGAACAACCCTCTTTTTCTGGGCAAATTCAGTATTTTATCTGATGGGTAAAAAACTAACAATAGTTGGATTTGATAATATAAGTAAAAATGGCAAGTATATTCTGGTAGCCAATCATTCCAGTTTGTTCGATATTATGGCAATTATGTCGTTTTACCCTGATGTATCGTGGTTCGGACACGAACGGTTGCTGAAAGTTCCTGTTTTTAAAACTGTTTTAAAAATGATAAACTATGTTCCGATGAAAGCTGCCAATTTCAGCAATACCAAAGAGATGATTGATCGCCTGATATCAAAATCGCAACGGCAAACAATAGCAATTTTTCCTGAAGGCACCAGAACTTTGGATGGCAATGTAAATGACTTTTTCAGAGGATTTATTAAGGTAATGCGTGAGTCTGAAATAAATATTTTACCCGTTACGCTGAATGGGTTTTTTAAATTCAAACCAAAAAACAGGTTTCACATTAATTTCAATTCTAAACTCAATATAATTATACACCCACCAATAAATAAATCAGAACTGCTGCATAAAAGCGATAACGAAATAATTACGATAGTAAAAACCATTATTGAATCATCATTAAATACCTAATTATGAGCGAAAATAACGAAAAATGGGTCTTTATCATTAACCCTCATGCCGGAAACGGAGCAGCTAAATCTGTTATTCCTCAACTGGAAGAAAAATTAACTGCAAATTCTCTGAATGCTGAATTGGTTTATACTGAAAAACCAGGTCATGCTACTGTTTTAGCTAAAGAGTTTGCTGAAAGAGGCTATAAATATATCATTGGTGTGGGTGGAGATGGAACACTCAATGAAATGACTGTTTCTTTGATAAATTATCCTGGCATTGTAACAGGGCTTATTCCTGCCGGTACTGGTAATGACTTTATTCAGATACTTGGTTTTCACGACCGATTAGACGCAAGTCAATGGGAAGTTTTCTTTGAAAAGAACATTATAAAAATGGATGTAGGTTTTTGTAATGGAAAAGTGTTTTTGAACGGAATGGGCTTGGGTTTTGATGCTCAGGTAGCTGCTGAAAATTATGTTGAACCGGGATTGGTAAAACAAGGAGGCAAAAACAAATATGTATGGCACATTCTTAAAAATCTGTTTTTTTACAAAGAAAAAATGATGACCATTCATAATGGAAATGAGATTTTGAAAAGAAAATGTTTTATAAATACTATAGCCAACGGAAGACGCTTTGCCGGAGCATTTTATCTTACACCTAAAGCAATTGCCAACGATGGTCTACTGGATGTATGTGCAATCGAAAAGTTAAATCTTTTTAAACGGCTCAATATTTTAATGAGAGTACCAAAAGGGACACATATTACTGACAAAAAAATCAATTATTTCCAGGCTGAAAATTTCATTCTTGAGTTTAATCAAACAATGCCATTCCATCTTGATGGTGAGTTAAACCACGCTTCTAAGTTTGAAGTTAGTGTAAAACCGGAAGCTATTTCAATTATTTATAATCCAAAAGGGAATCATTATTTCAAGGCTTAAGCATGAGTACCAGCAAAATTAAAGTTGCTTTTATTGATGTTGACCGGACAATATTTTCTGTTAATAGTGGAAATATTTTGGTTTGGAAGGCATTTACCGGCAAATTAATGGGTATTAATCAATTACTGAAAGCTTTCTGGTATGCAGTACTTTACCGATTACGAATCGGAAATGCCAGCGATATTATTGATAAAATGGCATTGTGGACAGAAGGTGTTAAAGCAGAAGAATTTGAAAAATTATGTCAGAAAATATTTGAAACTTATCTGAAAAAAAAAATCAGACCTGAAATAATTAATGAGGTTAAAATTTTAATAGAGGATGGTATAAAGCCGGTAATTCTTTCTGCAGCTCTCTCTGCAATTTGCAAACCAACTGCATTAATTCTTGATATTCAGGAGGTTATTTGTTCTGAGTTGGCAGTAATTAACGGAAAATATACCGGATTTCCGCAGGGGAAAATCAATTATGCAGAAGAAAAATTATCAAGAGTAATTGATTATTGCAAGCAAAATAAAATCAATCTGAATGATGCTTCCTGTTACAGCGATTCTTTTTCAGATATTCCTGTACTTCAGTCGGTTGGTTTGGCTTTTTGTATCAGCCCCGATAAACGCCTTCGAAACAAGGCAAAAAAAATGAATTGGAAAATATTAGACTGGTAATCAAGCTGATATTTACATTCAAGCTATTGCAAATAATCAGGTTCATTTCTTTTACCAGAGTCGTGATTACAGAGATTTTTGTATTTCTGATATCGCAGAAATGCAAGTTTTTCAGTTCATGAAAAAATGAAGGAAATGATGCAACAGATGTATTGCTAATATTAAGGTGAACTAGATTTATGAGATCAATAAAGGTAAAATCATTCGTAGCATTCCAGTTACTTTGAATACTCTTTCATGCTCCAATGTAATTCATTTTATCATATAAAATAACCTACTGTGGAAATGAATAAAAACCATTTAGCAACATCAAAATCAAACATCCCTTTATTTACATGAGTTTATACTTTTTACTTTAAAAATTTATTGTTCCATTGTCAGTAAAATACTTACATAATAAAAAAATTTGAACCTCCGCAAATTTACCACAAATAAAAAAAATGTCATATCTTTGGAAAAAAATAAATGATGTGAATATAATCAAATTTTTCGAAGACTTTCCTGACGAAATTAAGTGTAAACAACACTTCAAGGAAGTGCGTGAACGTCAGGGTATTATATGTAAAAAATGCGGATGTACAAAGCATTATTGGCTCAAAGATAAATGGCAATGGCAGTGTTCAGAATGCAGATTCAGGACAACTCTAAGAAGCGGAACTATGATGGAAAATGCAAAGTTGCCAGTAAGAATTTGGTATTTAGCGATGGCATTCATGAGCTTTTCAAAGAAGGGTATTTCAGCTACAGAAATGCAACGACAGCTCGGACATAGCAGATATGAATCAATATGGTCAATGATGCACAGAATAAGAAAAGCAATGGGCAAGAGGGATAGTATGTATGAGTTATCAGGCATGATTGAGTTTGATG